>Ga0209223_10002206_pt1 | contig 19863 bp, 17 predicted proteins | sample COG_06_FD_184750 | JGI IMG/M metagenome (GOLD analysis project Ga0209223, IMG submission 184750) | Pelagic Microbial community sample from North Sea - COGITO 998_met_06 (SPAdes) (version 2) | ecosystem: Environmental > Aquatic > Marine > Neritic zone/Coastal water | place: Helgoland, sampling...
CCTCAAGAGAAGGCTTTTAAAATATAAAGAAAAACACTTTTATAAAGTATATAACCTCATAATGTAAATTATGAGGTTTTTTTTCGACTTTCTCAATCGAAGAAAGCTATTTTTTCATATTGAAAATCTATAACAGGTTATTTTAAAAATCCTTTAAAATAGCTATCTTTGTGTGACTTCAAAAAAATAAAATAAAACAGAATATGTCAGATATAGCAAAGTTGGAGATTGGAGATAATTCATATGAGTTTCCTTTAGTAAAAGGAACTGAAAATGAGGTAGCCATAGATGTGAAAACATTAAGAAGAGCAACAAATGGAGTGATTACGATCGATCCAGGATATAAAAATACAGGCTCTTGTTTTAGTGGTGTTACTTTTTTAGATGGAGAAAAAGGTATTTTGCGTTATCGAGGATACTCAATTGAAGAATTAGCAGACAAGGCTGATTTTTTAGAAGTAGCTTTTTTACTAATTTTTGGAGAATTACCAACAGCAGAGCAATTAGAGAAATTCCATGCAGATATAAAAGAGAAAGCAATTGTAGATGATGATGTAAGAAAGATTATAGATGCGTTTCCTAAATCAGCACATCCAATGGGAATTCTTTCCTCATTGACTAGTGCATTAACCGCATTTAACCCTTCTTCTGTGAATGTAGATTCAGAAGAAGAGATGTATAGAGCTATTGTGAAAATTATGGGTAAATTTCCTGTGTTAGTAGCTTGGGCCATGCGTAAAATACAAGGATTACCATTAAACTATGGATCCAATTCTTTGGGGTATGTAGAGAATGTTATGAAAATGATGTTCGAGAAACCAAATGAAGACTATGTAATCAATCCTATTGTAAAGGATGCGTTAGATAAATTATTGATTTTACACGCAGATCATGAACAAAACTGTTCTACTTCTACAGTGAGAATTGTAGGATCTTCTCACGCAGGTTTATTTGCATCACTTTCGGCAGGGATTTCTGCACTATGGGGACCATTGCATGGAGGAGCAAATCAAGCAGTATTGGAGATGTTGGAAGCAATTAAAGAAGATGGAGGAGATACCAAAAAATACATGGCTAAGGCAAAGGATAAAAATGATTCTTTCCGTTTAATGGGATTTGGACATAGAGTTTATAAAAATTTCGATCCTAGAGCTAAAATTATTAAGGTTGCTGCTGATCAAGTTTTGAATGATTTAGGAGTTGAAGATCCAATTTTAGAAATTGCAAAAGGACTAGAGCAAGAAGCGTTGAATGATCCTTATTTTGTAGATAGGAAACTATATCCTAATGTAGACTTCTATTCTGGAATTATATATAGAGCTATGGGTATCCCTGTAGAAATGTTTACAGTAATGTTTGCGTTAGGACGTTTACCAGGATGGATTGCACAATGGAGAGAAATGCGTTTGAATAAAGAGCCTATTGGTAGACCTCGTCAAATTTATACTGGGGAAAACCTGAGAGAATTTACAGATGTCTCTAAAAGATAATTTAAAATATTAAGACCAAGCTTCATAATCTTTATGGAGCTTTTTTATATTTTCTTATGCTACAATTAAACATTCAAAATGAAACTTCTAGGTTAAGAGCAGTAGTTTTAGGAACTGCTATTAGTAATGGACCTGTTCCAAAACCAGAAGATTGCTACGACCCTAAAAGTAGAGAGCATGTATTGGCTGGTACTTACCCCAAAGAAGAAGATATGATCTTAGAAATGGAATCGGTAGCCAAAGTATTTGAAAAATACGACGTACAAGTTTTTAGGCCTGATGAAATTAAAGATTACAATCAAATTTTTGCTAGAGATATTGGTTTTGTTATTGAGAATAAATTTATCAAAGCAAATATATTACCCGATAGAGACAGAGAGATTCTAGCTATAGAAAAAGTGTGGTCAAAAATACCAGAAGAAAATAGAATTATTCTTTCAGAAGATTGTCATGTTGAAGGAGGAGATGTAATGCCTTGGAATGATTATATTTTTGTGGGAACATATTCAGGAGAGGACTACCCAGATTATATTACAGCAAGAACTAACACTGATGCGGTAATTGCATTACAAGAGCTTTTTCCTGAAAAAATTGTAAAATCTTTTGAGCTAAGAAAGTCCAACACAAATCCTAAAGAGAATGCATTGCATTTAGATTGCTGTTTTCAGCCTATTGGAAAAGATAAGGCAATATTACATAAGAATGGATTTTTGATTGAAAGTGAATATGAATGGTTGGTGAATTTCTTTGGAAAGGAAAATATTTTCGAGATCTCAAAAGAAGAAATGTACAACATGAATAGTAATGTGTTTTCAATATCTGAAGATGTTATTATTTCTGAAAAAAACTTTACTCGTTTAAATACTTGGCTTCGAGAAAATGGATTTACTGTTGAAGAAGTTCCCTATGCAGAAATTGCAAAACAAGAAGGCTTATTGCGCTGTTCTACATTACCGTTAATTAGAGATTGATTTTCTCGTTAATACTTATAAGGTTGAAATGTAACCTTCAACAGTCTTAGAGCCTAGGATATTAAGTTTTTTTGAATGATTTTTTAAAAGTTGTAAAGCAGCTTTATTAATTTTTTTGATAGAAACTCTCTTCCATTTTTTTAGATTCATTTCATAATCTGTTTTTAAAATAAATTTAGATAGATGTTTTATAACCATGTAATTGGCGAATGAATGGGCGTACTTTTTGTCATTTTTAGCACCTGAAATAAATTTATTTATGAGTTTAAAGATTGTTTTTTTTGACAATGAGAGTTCAGTTAATTTGGCGCGGTATTCTAAATCAAGCTGTTTTAGCTTAGGGAAAATTTTATAGTCGGAGAAGTGCTGGCCTTCGTGCGATATATAACTAATTAAAAAACCTTCTTCGTCTTTTGGCCCATATGCTTCTTCTACGCAAAACAGTTTAGTCTTTTTAGCCCATCCACCACTAAAACTATTTCCAAATGTGGTGTAATGTGACCAGCCATTACTAATAAAATTACGCATAAAAACTACAGGAACCTTTACGGTATTTCCTTCAGGAAGATTAATGTCGTAAATTTTTTCATTTTCATTTTTCCATAAGTATAGATCATATAAATGACCAGTTTTTGCCATAGCCATTCCGTGTAAATTTTTAGACTTAAAATACTCTTGAAATAAAGTGTAATATTCTTTGTCGATTTTTGAGATTGTATAATCGGGTTTGTAATGCTCCTTTAAGAAAGAATTCATCTCATCTCTAAATAAACTATCAGCAATTTTAAGGTTTACTTTCTCAATAATCACCGACCTCCAATAATTTTGAAAACGTTTAAACATATCTATTATTTCTGAGTCACTTGTGTTGTACTCGAAATTTTCTGTAAGATTTAAGAATCGTTCATAATATCCTTTTTTCTTTTTAACCTGTTTTTTTGTAAGATTCTTGTCGTCAGCTATTTCAAGTATTTCGAAAACAGCATCCATTTCACCTCTCAAAGCATAAGAGTATACTTTTTTAAAATTACTGCTATCTATTTTTGTGAAATTGGTTACTTTTTTTTGAGACCAAACGAGTGTACAAGTAAAAACGAGAAGAGTTGAATAAATGAATTTCATGATGTTAAATTTATATACAAATGAACATCATGAAAATCTATTAAAATTGGACGGAGTTAACCTTTTACTGTTGTTCTATAAAATGAAGGTGAAACGTTAAATATATTTTTAAAATGCTTGATAAAATGACTTTGATCATAAAAGCCAGATTCTAATGCAATAGAGGTGAGACTTTTTTTAGTAGTGAGCATTAAATCTACCCCCTTTGCTAGTCGTTGTCTAAGCAAAAACTCTCCAAAAGTATAACCAGTAACTTCTTTAAATTTTCTTGAAAGATATACAGGATGCAGATGGAATGATTTAGAAACATCGTCAAGACTATATTTAATTTCTGGTTGAAAACGAACTTGCTTTTTTAACTGATTTATCCAAAGGGCTCTCCCTGTAATAGCTTCCCTTTTTTGATCTTTAAATAATTGGTAAAGATTTTCTTCTACAGTTATGGATAGAAGTTCGTCAGAAAAATTATTTAGAAAGCTATAACAAATTTTCATCACTTCTAAGCTGTTTTTTTCTAACATCATATAATCATTTTTTCTAAAACAAAGCTTTGTATCTAAAATATTTTTCTCTATTTCAATATTGAAACATAAACTTTCTTTTATTCCAATTTTATTTGTGTGCTCAAATTCTTTGGGTCTAAATAATGAAATACCTGGTACAATATCTTGTTTAGAAATAATTGACTTTTCATGATAGATACCATTAAGTAGTAAGCTTATGTATGGATGCTCATGCTCGTGTTTAGGAACGATGGTGTTTGCTATATGTTTGGTTTTTGAAAGTGTAAATCCATTTATAGTCCTCATTTTTTGAGTATTTCCCATAAAAGTTCCAACACCTAGCTTTATAGATTCCATAGAGAGCTAATCTAGACTTTTTATTATTTTTTTCTTTTAAAACGGTCATAAAATTTCTTGTATAAAAGAAATATTTTTTTTAGTATTAAAAGTAGTTTTTAATGACAATAGTTTAAATAATAATAAATTTGTCTGAAAAATAATTAATGCAACAAACAACGAATACAATTTTAATGATTCGTCCTATTAATTTTAGGATGAATGAACAAACAGCTGTTAATAATTATTATCAAAAAGTATTGGATAGTTTACTGCCTGCTACTGTAAATGCCCGTGCTCAAAAAGAGTTTGATGTTTATGTTGAAAAGCTAGAATCATATGGGGTTAACGTGATCGTTATTTCCGATATTGAAGGATCTGATACCCCAGATTCAATCTTTCCAAATAATTGGATCTCTTTTCATGAAAATGGAACCGTTGGACTGTATCCGATGTTTGCTGAAAACAGAAGATTTGAAAGAAGAGAAGATATTTTAGATCAACTAGAAGAGAAAGGGTTTTTAATTGAAAATGTTGTGGATTATAGTTCTGCAGAAGAGGAAGGATTGTTTTTAGAAGGAACAGGAAGCTTATTGTTAGATAGAGTTAATCGTAAAGCTTATTGTGCTTTATCTCCAAGAGCAGATGAAGATTTGTTTATTGAGTTTTGTGAAGATTTTGAATATACTCCTGTTGTTTTTACAGCGAATCAAACTATAGATGGAGAAAGAAAAGCAATTTACCACACCAATGTAATGATGTGTTTGGCTGAAACATTTGCCGTGATTTGCTTAGATTCCATTGATGATAAAAAAGAGCGTAAGAATGTTCTTAAACAATTGAAAGAAGATGGAAAGCAAGTAATTGCTATTACCGAAGATCAAGTAAATAATTTTGCTGGGAATATGTTACAAGTAAGAGGGAAAGATGATCAACTTTACCTTGCTATGAGTCAAGCAGCTTATGATTCATTGACAACATCTCAAATTTCTCAAATAAAAAACCATTGCCCTATTATATCAAGTTCTTTAGATACCATTGAAGCTTGTGGAGGTGGAAGTGCTCGTTGTATGATGGCTGAGGTATTTTTGCCTAAAGAATAAGTAAAAAGTTCTATCTTACATTCATGAATTTACTTTTATTGGCTGTTGCTCCTGCAATTATAATTATCGCATATATCTATATTAAAGATAAGTTTGAAAAAGAACCATGGAAATTATTGTTAAAAAACTTTCTTTTAGGAGCTACTGTCAGTGTTATTCTTACTTTTATCTTAAGTTTTGTTGTTGGTAAATTTTTTCCAGAGTTTGACAGGCTTAATATCCTTGATATATTTCTCAAAGCATTCTTTGTAGTAGCACTTGTTGAAGAGTTTTCTAAGTATATAATAGTTTGGTTTGCTCAAAAGAATAAAGCATTTAATGAGCCGTTTGATGGAATTGTATATGCAGTAATGGTGTCAATGGGATTTGCCACCCTTGAAAATGTATTGTATGTATATAGTTATGGTTTTGAAACTGGTATTTTAAGAGCTTTTACTGCTGTTCCAGCTCATGCTACATTTGCTATTTTAATGGGGTATTTTATGGGGAAAGCAAAGTTTTCAAAGAATAAAATTTTATTAAACATCACAGGTCTATTTGTAGCTATTGCATTTCATGGGGCTTATGATTTTTTCCTCTTTATCAATTGGATTCCAGGAATTACAACAGGAGCTTTTGTTTCGTTAATTATAGGAATTTTATTGTCTAGAAAAGCAATGAAGAAACATCAAGAAAATTCTTTGTTTAAGAATTAATTTTTTTTAGGGAGAATCATTATTATAATGAAAAAGGTTAATGATATTTTAATACTTTAGCATAAAGAAAAAAAGGAATGACTTACTTCGGCCATATAGGCAAGTATTTTATGATGTTGGGTCAGGTTTTTAAAAAACCTCAAAGGGGGCGAGTTTTTAAAGAGGCTCTCTTTAGAGAACTAGATGAGCTAGGTCTTAAATCTCTAGGAATCATTATGTTTATTTCTTTTTTCATAGGAGGTGTTATCGCACTACAAACAGCATTAAACATAAAGAACCCTTTTATACCACAGTATTTAATAGGATTCGCAACAAAGCGATCTGTTATTTTAGAATTTGCACCAACTTTTTGTTCTATCATATTGGCTGGTAAAGTAGGTTCCTATATTACTTCGAGTATTGGAACTATGAGAGTAACGGAGCAGATAGATGCTTTAGAAGTAATGGGGATTAATTCACTCAATTATTTAGTTTTTCCTAAAGTTTTAGCAACAGTTTTCTTTTACCCTTTCTTAATCATCTTAGCTATGTTTCTAGGAATTTTAGGAGGATGGGTTGCAGGATATACTTCTGGAATGTTTTCTGTTGTAGATTACCTGCAAGGAGTGCAGCTTGAGTTTGACCCTTTTCTTGTGAGGTATGCAATTATTAAAACGTTGGTCTTTGCTTTTTTAATCGCTACTGTACCATCTTATCATGGATATTATGTAAAAGGAGGGTCTATTGCTGTTGGTAAGGCCAGTACACAATCTGTAGTGTGGACTATTATATTAATTGTAATCGCTAACTATTTTCTAACCCAAATGTTGCTGACCTAATGATAGTAGTAAAAGACTTACATAAAGGCTTTGGTGATGTTAAAGTGTTGAAAGGAATTTCGACTTCTTTTGAACCAGGAAAAACGAGTTTAATCATAGGTCAAAGTGGGTCTGGGAAAACGGTTTTTTTAAAATCATTAATCGGATTGCATACGCCAGAAAAAGGAACAATTTCTTTTGATGGTAGAATTAATACAAAGTTTACTACAGAAGAAAAAAGACAATGGAGGCAGGAAATTGGAATGGTTTTTCAAGGAAGTGCTTTGTTTGATTCCCAAACAGTAGAAGAAAATGTGATGTTTCCGCTAAAAATGTTCACGAAACAGCCTGAAGAGGAAATGCTTGAGCGAGTAAATTTTGTGCTAAAAAGAGTCAATTTAGAAAATTCAAATTATAAATTTCCAGCTGAACTTTCAGGAGGAATGCAAAAAAGAGTTGCTATTGCTAGAGCGATAGTTATGAATCCAAAATATTTATTTTGTGACGAACCTAATTCAGGCTTAGATCCAAATACTGCGACACTGATTGATGATTTGATTAAAGAAATTACTGATGAATATCAAATTACTACAGTTATTAATACACATGATATGAACTCTGTAATGCAAATTGGAGAAAAAATTGTGTTTTTAAAAGACGGTGTAAAAGCTTGGGAAGGAAGCAATCAAGAAATTTTTAAAACTGATAATGAAGCAGTTATAAACTTTGTTTACAGCTCCGAATTATTCAAAAAAGTAAGGGCTGCATATTTAAATGAAACTAAGTAAAAATTTAGTTTGAAATTTAAATTATTGCTTTTATATTTGCACCCGCTAAGGAAATGATGACCTGGTAGCTCAGTTGGTAGAGCATCTCCCTTTTAAGGAGAGGGTCCTGGGTTCGAGCCCCAGCCCGGTCACTTTTAAAAACTCTAAACAAAAGTTTAGAGTTTTTTGTTTTTCGTATATTCCCTTTCTAAATAAAGTCATTTTTAATTTAATTCTATGGAAGAAGATTTAGTAAACGACGAAGCAGTTGAGCAATCGAAACATAATGTTCAAAAAGATGCTAAAGGATTATTTGTAAGTATTAAAAAATTCTTAGTTGAATTATTCGATTTCCGGAACGATACAGATCGCCCAGCAACTATTGAAGCAATAAAAGCTGATATTCCTTTTAAGGGAGCTACCGCATGGATTTTAATTTTCGCGGTATTTGTAGCTTCAATAGGTTTGAATGCAAATTCTACAGCAGTTGTTATTGGAGCGATGCTTATTTCTCCTCTAATGGGACCCATTTTAGGAGTTGGAATGTCTTTTGCTATTAATGATATTGATACTTTTAAGAAATCTGTAATCAACTTAGGGACGATGATCGTGCTGAGTTTATTTGCCTCTTTTTTATTCTTTTATTTATTTCCTCTAAGTGAAGACACTTCAGAATTATTAGGACGAACAAAACCAGATATTCGTGATGTGTTAATTGCTTTTTTTGGGGGATTGGCCTTAATGGTTGCAAGAACTAAAAAAGGAACAATTGCTTCCGTAATTTTTGGAGTAGCAATTGCTACAGCCTTAATGCCTCCACTTTGTACTGCTGGATATGGATTAGCTGAAGGAAATTTAATTTACTTTTCTCAAGCAATGTATTTGTTTACCATCAATGCAATCTTTATAGCTTTGGCAACATTCATCGTCTTGAAATTATTAAAATTCCCAATGCATAAATATGCAAATGCAGCTAAAAGGAAAAGATATAAAACTATAGCAGCGACAGTTGGAACTATAGTAGTGATTCCTGCGATGTATACTTTTATAAATGTATATAAGGATAATAAAATAAACAATCAAATAACCGCATTTGTAAAGAATGAAATCAAGTCAAATGAATTTTATTTATTAATGGAAGATGTATATTACCCTAAGACTAAAACCTTAGAATTAAAGTTCTTTAATGAAGTTGGACAAGCCGAAAAAAATTCATTGGAAAACAGGTTGATGAGCGACCCAAGGTATGCTGATTTATCTACAATAAAACTTAAAATCAAAGGAAGTGATACCAAAAGTTTTGATTTAATAACCACAGCTTATCAGGAGAAAAGAGAGGAATTAAAAGAAAGTAAGGATATCATTGAAGGTCTTCAAAATAAGATTAAAGACTTAGAAGAAACAATTACAATCTTAAACAATAGAATTGAGCAAGATGCCTTGAATAAAAATCAAGAAGTTGTGGCTTTTAGTAGAATTTCAAGAGATGCTAAAATTAGATATAACGACATTCAAAGAATTGATTTTGCGAAAATCTTATCGTCTAAAGATTTTATTAAAATTGATACCATCCCTCAAATTACTATTGTTTGGAATTCGAGCGTGAATGATAGCATTATCAGTCTAAAAGAGATAGAATTAAGGTCTTGGCTACAAACCGAAATGAAATTAGATACGCTGTTTATTAAAAGAGAAAAGCAGTAAAACGTTTGCCTTTTTACACAAACTCATCGCCGAATGTATTCTTGACATCAGATACAATTTGTTTGATGTCTTGTTCGTCTTTTTTAGGACAGATTAGCAAAACATCGTCTTTTTCTACAACAATGTAATCTTGCAGGCCTTGTATCACAACACGTTTTCCAGATTGAGTACGAATCATATTCCCATTAGCGTCTCTGAAAATAGTTTCAGAACCCACTGTTGCATTTTGGTTTTCATCCTTTTCTAATTTGTTGTATAACGATCCCCAAGTACCCAAATCGTTCCAGCCAAAATCTACTGGTAAAACATGAACGTTTGAAGCTTTCTCCATAATACCGAAGTCAATGGAAATGTTTTCAGCTTGTTTATAATGAGATTGTATAAATGAAGTTTCTTCATCAGTATTATAGGTTTCTATAACATTAAACAAAGCCGACATCTCTGGAAGAGAGGCTTCAAAAGCATTGATAATACTTTTTGCAGACCATACAAAAATCCCAGCATTCCATAGATAATCACCACTTTCTAAAAACTTTTCTGCAGTTTCTAGATTTGGCTTTTCGGTGAAGTTCTTTACTTTTTTAATTTCATCATTGGATTTTTCGAACTGAATATATCCATAACCTGTATTTGGAGAGCTAGGTTGAATCCCTAAAGTCATTAGAATATCTTGTTCCGCACATGCCTTGAATGAAGTTTCAATATTTCTAGAAAACTCTTCTTCATTATCAATCCAATGATCCGAAGGAGCTACTAACATCACTGCATCAGGATTCTGGTCATACACTTTCAAAGCAGCATATAAAATACAAGGAGCTGTGTTTCTCATTGCTGGTTCTAGTAACAATTGATTCTTTGTTGTTTTTGGAAGTTGTTTTAAAACCAAAGCTTCATACCGCTCATTGGTGGCGATTAATATATTGTTTGAAGGAACAATGTCATTAATTCTGTCAAAAGTTCTTTGAATCAAAGATTGTCCTTTCCCTAGCATGTCATGAAACTGTTTTGGGAATTCTTGCGTACTCACTGGCCAAAATCGAGATCCAACTCCACCTGCCATAATTACTGCATAATAATTAGCGTCCTTCATAAATAATAACTTCTGCGTTTTGGTTAAAAAGATACAAGCGCTTAGTGTCTAATTGTAAGCATTCATACCTTTTTTTTCTTTTATTTCCCCTTTTGTACTGCTTGTTTTTAAAGATAAAAATAGCATTTAATGGAACTTCAAAGATAAAACTCTTTCCGGTTTCTGACTTGTTTTCTTTTAATGCTAACGATAATTTTACATCGCTGTCTGTACTTGCCTTGGGATTCTTCAAATAATGAGCTAAAGGAGTCAGGATTTGACTAGGATATATCTCAGGATTCAAAAAAGGCAACATTAAATGTTGAAATGTTTGTTTCCATTCAATTCCGTGTGGTCTTGATCTTCCATGTTTTTGAAAGGTTACATGATGAGCAATTTCGTGAATTAAGGTTAATAAAAATTGATAAGAATTGAGATTGTTGTTTACCGTAATCTGAAATTTTCCGTTGGGAAGTTTTCTGAAATCACCGTGTTTTGTTTGTCGTTGATTGACAATCTTTAAATTGATGTTGTGTTCATCAATGATCGATTTTACTAATTCGATGGATTTTTCAGGTATGTATTTAGATACTGTAGAAATAATCTAAATTTTTAAGGTGTTGTACTAGAGACTTGCAATACTTTGCCATTGTAGAATTTATGACCTGAAGTAGCAAAATTGTAAATGTAGTCTGCCATTTCAGTTGCTGTTAATGGAGCTTGATAGTCAGGAAAAGCTTCCGCTAACATTTCGGTTTGCACAGCTCCAAGAGCTAACACATTAAAAGCAATCTTTTGTTCTTTATATTCCTCTGCCAACAATTCTGATAATGTAATAACAGCTCCTTTAGCTGAGCTATATGCAGCCAATCCAGGGAATTTTAAGCTCCCTTGAATTCCGCCCATGCTACTAATCGTAACTACATGACTTCCTGGTTGTAAGAAAGGAATGATCAATTGGGTCAATTCAACTACCCCAAAAACATTCACATCATAAACTCTTTGAAAATCTTCTTTAGTCAACTCCGTAAATGGTTTGTTAATCAAAAACCCAGCATTATGAATCAAAATATCAACATCATTCCATTCAGATTCTACAAATGCTTTTACTTTTTGTAAGTCCTCTTTTTGGCAAACATCAACAGAGATTGTAGTAACGTTTTTTAGATTTAATTTTTCTAAAGGCCCTTGATTTCTTGAAAGTGCAAGAACTTGAAAATTGTTTTCAGAAAACTGTTTTGTCAACTCTAAACCAATTCCTCGACTAGTACCTGTAATAATTACTTTTTTCATGAATAATGAACACTATTTTCAAAGACCAATCTAGTCATTTTTTCATACATTTCTTCAGTAAAACTAAATCTTGTTTTATAAAATACAAAATTTGGTTTTACTTCAGGAATCACTTCGTTAGTCCATAGAATTTTTTCATTTTATTTTTCAAATTTTCAAATGAAAAAAATCATGTACTTTTAAACATTAAAATTTCAACAATGAAGAAACTATTCTTATTCCTAGCATTCACTTTTTCACTTACTTTTTTATCAGCACAAAGCACTTTTATCCAATGTGGTAAAGTCGTAGATACTAAGTCGGGTAAAATGCTGATCAAAAAGACAATCGTTGTCAATGGAAACAAAATTACAGATGTTCTAGATGGATATGTAAAATCAAAGAATAAAGAAGATCAACTAATTAACCTTAGAAATAAAGTTGTGATACCGGGTCTGATTGATATGCATGTGCATATTGAACAAGAGTTTAGTGCAAGAACAAGATTAGAAAGATATATTTTAAATGAAGCCGATATTGCATTCAATTCAACCGTATATGCAAGAGAAACTTTGATGTCTGGATTTACAAGCGTAAGAGATCTTGGAGGAACTGGAGTAAATATTTCTGTAAAGAACGCTATAGCTTCTGGTAAAGTTGCTGGACCTAGAGTTTTTACGGCTGGAAAATCTTTAGCAACCACAGGAGGTCATGCAGACCCTACGAATGGAAGTAGTCGAAAATTAGTTGGCAATCCAGGGCCAAAAGAAGGAGTAGTAAATAGTGTTGAAGATGCTAAAAAAGCAGTAAGACAGCGTTATAAAAATGGTGCAGATTGGATTAAAATTACTGCAACCGGAGGTGTATTGAGTGTGGCGAAGAGCGGTGATAATTCTCAGTTTACGATAGAAGAAATAAAAGCTATTTGCGATACAGCCAAAGATTATGGAATGTATGTAGCAGCACATGCTCATGGTGATGAAGGAATGAGAAGAGCAATTGTTGGTGGTGTAAAGACTATAGAGCACGGAACCTACATGAGCGATGCAACGATGGAGTTGATGAAAAAACACGATGCTTATTTAGTGCCTACAATTACAGCAGGAAAAGAAGTAGAGGAGAAGGCAAAAATTAAAGGATTCTATCCTGCAATTGTAGTTCCTAAAGCTTTGGCAGTTGGACCGCAAATTCAAGGAACCTTTGCTCGAGCGTATAAAAAAGGTGTAGGTATTGCTTTTGGTACAGATGCAGGAGTTTTTAAACACGGAAACAGTGGAAAAGAGTTTGGGTATATGGTAGAAGTTGGTATGCCTGCTATCGAAGCCATTCAATCTGCAACCATTACCAATGCAAAAATTTTAATGATGGAAAATGAAATAGGTCAGATTAAAAAAGGATTTCTTGCTGATATTATTGCTGTAGAAATGGACCCAACAAAAAACATCAAAACAATGGAGAATGTTGTGTTTGTAATGAAAAATGGAAAAGTATATAAAAACTAAAAAGTGATGTGCTCATAAGCACCAGCATCGGGCATGGTAAAATTTCTTGCTACACCTAAAATATCATAAACCTGAATAAAAAGAGGAGTTCCGATGCCTATTGCATCACTATCCTGACCAATAATGAAATCGCTATTAGTTGGATCTCTAAAATGAGGAAATCCATTTAAGATGATGCTTTCATATAAATTGGTGTCATTAAAATCCAATTCTGGTACTCCAGCAAAAGTATTATTTAGGTCATTAAACTTTACCATAGAGTGGCTCACTTTAAAATCGAATAAAGCTCCGTCTACACGATCAGCAACAAACTCAATATTGTTGTTTCCATCAATAATACAGTCATAGAAGCTTGCCCCTTTTAGATCTTTTGGTTCAATAACCTCTTGTCCATTTTGATTAGTTGTTGAAAAGAAATTGTTGACAAGTACTGTAGGTAAAGATCGTATCCCGTTATTCCAGTAATTAGCAAAAGTACTATATGAAAAATTGTAATTTCCTCCACCTACACAAGCTAAAGATGATTCTCCTGCATTTCCAATGACCAAGTTAAAGCCTAATATATCAGCTTGTCTAGCCAGAATTCCAAAATTAGCGTGGTTGTGAATTTCAGTATTATTAATAATCGTAGTTGAATTAGAACCAGAAATACCATCTATTAATAACCCAATAATTCCATTCTTAATAATGGCATGATTGATAGAGTTATTTTTACTGCCCTCGCGAAACCATATAGCTCCCCATTGCCCAGGAATAGTACTAAAAGAATTTTCTAATCGATCGCCTTCAAAAATCACCTTTTGATTTAATGAGCCATCTACATTTAATGAGCCATCAGTATCTACAATCAAGCCAGAATTATCATGAAAATGAATTTTTGTTCCGGCATCTATGAGTAATGTTTTATTTGCTGGTACTGCTGCATAGCCATATATCACATAGGGCTTTGTGTTTGTAAAATTCAATTCAGCATCGGTTAAAAAGCGGCCTTTAATTGTAGTGGGCTGACCATTTAAACTCAAGGAATCTATTTCCATGGTAATTGGATCTTTACCTGGAAAAATAAAATGAGCATCTTGCACCAAAGTCACTAAATCTATATCTTGTTGATTGGTTCCTGTATCGAATAAAATTCGATCGGTATACAAGGGGTTTGAAACTGAGGTGACATCTATTGTTGTCTCTACAAAAATGAAAATACTGTCTTTGGCAAGAATATCAATATTCTGAAAATCTTTTCCAGGAATACCATCAACATTCAATCGATAGTTTGAACCTGTGCCGTTTTCTAATGCAATATTAGGAATGGTAATATCATTATTACCTCTATTGTAAACTTTTAAATTATAGGTAGCAGAACCAATATTGGTAAAGATAGTGTCTAAGAAAATAGTATCTCTAGAAAACTCTAACTGACCAAAACTAGGAATGGTACTAAAATCTTTCCGACAAGAAGTGATTGAAATGGTAAGTACAATAAAGAAAAGAAAAACTAAATTTCTCATTCATCAAATTTATATAAAAGTATAACTTTTAAATGATTTGATTATTGTTGTTTTACCAATTCAATCTCGAAGAGTTTACTCCAGTTTTTACCAGTAACAAACAGGCGATTGTTTTCGGCATCAAAAGCAATACCATTCAAAACATCATCGTCTTCTAGTTTTTGAGACTTTAAAACATCATCTCGTAATCCATTTAAGCTAGCTAGACCTTCAACAACACCATTTTCAGGATTAATAATAACAATGGCAGATCTTATAGGTTTTTCTGTAATCCATCTATTAGCATAAATTTTACCATTAACATATTCTAATTCATTTAATCTACTAATTTCACCCTTATTATAGTAAGCTTGAATATGACGTTTCTCTTTTTGAGTTTCAGAATCTAAAAACCAAATTTTAGAAGTTCCATCAGATTTAATCAATTCAGTTTCTGAATGTGTCAATCCCCAACCTTGTTTACTTCTTCCATAAGGAAACTCTTTTTCCATTGAAAGCGTTTCTAAATTGTACACAAACCCTTTATGTGCTTGCCAGGTTAAAAAGTAAATTTTATCATTAAAAATGGTCATTCCTTCACCAAAATAACGATTATCAATATCTATTTTTTGCAAAACCTTTCCAGTTTTTAGTTCAACTTTTCGAATGCTCGATTCACCTCTTCTACCCGTACTCTCATATAAGAACCCATTGTGATATTCAAGACCTTGTGTATACGCTTTGGAATCGTGTGGATATGTGTTTATAATTTTATACGTATAAATAGCAGGAGCTACATTGGCTAGAATTTCTATAGAGTTGTTTACTCTTTTGCTTTTTCCTTCTCCGTATTTTACCATAGCAGAGACCATGTATTTACCAACTCCGTAATTTTTTGTATCTAAAGTGAAGGCATTATTTTCTGATGAAACTTCCTTTCCATTCACAAAAAAAGTAACTTTTTCAAAAGGATTGTTGTTTTCTTCTGTTAAACTCACAGCAACTTGATCGTTCAAGGTTGCCTTTTTCTGCACCTTAATTGCAAATTTGTAATCAGCTTCACATGAAGCTAACGTAATGACTGTCAGTAGAAAAATAGAAATTTTACAGATAGGTTTCATTCAGGTTATTTTTATACAAATAAAACAATTTATTTGTTTGTAAATTCAAAAATATGGTTAAATTTGCAAGCTCAAAAGGCAAAACTATTGCTTTTTGAATAATTAAGAGAAAGCCTTACCAACTTTGTGCTTAAAACAACAAGTAAAATAAAATATTTTAAAAGATATAAAAATGAGAAAAGGTATTCATCCAGAAAATTACAGAATGGTCGCTTTTAAAGACATGTCTAACGGAGATGTTTTTTTAACACGTTCTACTACTAACACTAAAGAAACTTTAGAAGTTGAAGGTGTTGAGTATCCTTTAGTAAAATTAGAGATTTCTAGAACTTCTCACCCATTTTATACTGGTAAGTCTAAATTAGTAGATACGGCAGGACGTATTGACAAGTTCAAAACGAAATACGCAAAATTCAAAAAGTAATTTTGTAGTACATCATATTAAAAAGCCTCGACATTGTCGAGGCTTTTTTTATACCTAATATTTTCTCAGCTTTTTACGATTTCGCTTAAGTATTTGTTTCAAAGCAAACTCGATCAATTTAGCTTTGAACCTCGAATCTATTTTATATTGATCTGCCTCGTCATATAATTTCTTTTCGTTACGTTCTATATGATTCTTTTGTTTCGTGATATCTGCTTTCCATTCATTCTGTTTTAATTGGTTTTGTCTAGGTAAGTTTCCTAAAGTATTAGAAACTAAGATCTCAGAATTCAGATTATTTATATGATCATATAAAATTGATAAATGTTGGTTGTAATAACGCAAAAATGAAAAATATTTCTTTTGCTTAAGAGATTCAATAATCAACTCTTTTAGAATTGAGTTGATATCATCAAGAATACTATGAACCGTCAAAATATAGTTTGAATACGCACTACTCATGTTTTTATAGCTAGGCTTTAATAAATGAGTTAGGACTATGTTTGAATCCTGATTGTTTAAATAACGGTTGAAGTATTCTGACTCAGCTTTATTAAAGATACTGAATGAATCAATTTTAGGGATCTCACCTTTTTTGGTTTCAATTAAAAAAAATTTGTGATTTTCACGCATTTCTAATTCGAGCCATCTATTTCTCACTTTTAGATAATTTCGAGTAAAGACTTGACTCAATCTATTAAAATAACTATAACGTCTTAATATTTTAGCTATATATTTTTTGTTTTCAAAGGTCAGAGGCTCTCGTTTGGATAGTAAATAGAGGAATTTTTCAAGATTTTTATCCTTCCCGATCTCCTTAAGTTGAGATTCAAAAATAAAATCAGTAATCTCTACTAAGGTTGCCCAATTATGGTCAATTCTATTTCTTAGTTGAACTTCAACAACTTTATCATCTCCTTCTTGTTGTAAATATAGATGAAGAGATCTATAACCATTTGATTTGGGTTTCTTTATGTAATCCGTCCTTTTTCTTACGTTAAAGTTTTTTGTAATTAGTTTCTCTAGCCTATATATTTCACGATCATTATCTACTATACATCTACATCCCGATATATCCCACATTCTAGCGAATTTTTGCTTTTTATCGAGCCTTTGAAGTTTTCCAATAATGGTTTCAATTCGCTTTAGTCGATATGTAATGATCGCATTTTTATTCACTCTTCTACTTAAAGAACTAAGAGCGTTAAAAGTTAAATTAGTTGTGTCTTTGAATGAAATTCGATGTTCTTGAATTTGCTCCTTTGTTGAATTTTGAATATTTGGATATTCAGTACGTATTTTATCTCCGAGACGATTCACGTCTCCCTTAGTCAATAAGGTTTTTTTCATTAGAGCTTAAATTTTCCCCACTTGGTTCAATATATTAGTTATAATTCTTGTGTATCCAAATTTAGCATTTTCCGCCTTGAATAGCAATGAACTAGAATGGTTAATAATAAAAAAAAACCGCTCCAATCTGGAGCGGCTTTTACAAATAAACGAATCAACGTTTTATATTAAGCTTCCATATAATCCTCAATCGGATTACAAGAACAAATTAAGTTTCTATCACCATACGCTTCATCAACACGCCTCACACTTGGCCAGAATTTGTTATCAGAAACATAGTCCAATGGAAATGCTGCTTCCTGTCTAGAATATGGGAACTCCCATTCATCGGCAGTAATCATTGCCATGGTATGCGGTGCATTCTTTAATGGGTTGTTTGGTTCTTCTTTTGTAGCAAAAGCAACCTCTTTACGAATAGAAATCATGGCTTCACAAAAACGATCTAGTTCAGCTTTGTTTTCAGATTCAGTAGGTTCTATCATCATGGTTCCAGCCACAGGGAATGATACCGTAGGAGCGTGGAATCCATAGTCCATCAAACGTTTTGCAATGTCTACCACTTCAATTCCGTTTTCTTTAAAATCACGACAATCGATAATCATCTCATGTGCCGCTCTTCCCATTTCACCAGAATACAATGTTTCATAATGTCCATGCAATCGCTCTTTGATATAGTTTGCGTTCAAGATGGCCAATTTTGTAGAATCGGTAACACCTTTTGCACCCAACATGGTAATATATCCATAAGAGATTAAACAAGCCAATGCGCTTCCCCAAGGAGCTGCAGAAATTGCTGTAATGGCATTCTTCCCACCAGTTGGAATAACAGGATTGCTTGGTAAAAACGGAACCAACTGTGGAGCTACACAAATAGGTCCAACTCCAGGTCCACCACCACCGTGAGGGATGGCAAATGTTTTATGTAAGTTTAAATGACAAACATCCGCTCCAATCGTAGCAGGATTTGTCAATCCAACTTGTGCATTCATGTTTGCACCGTCCATATAAACCTGTCCGCCGTTATCATGAATGATCTGTGTAATTTCTTTAATAGCACTTTCGTAGACTCCGTGAGTAGATGGATAGGTCACCATCAATGCTGCTAAGTTGTCTTTGTGCAGAATGGCTTTTGCTCTTAAATCTTCAACATCTATATTTCCGTTCTCTGCAGTCTTGGTTACAATCACTTTCATTCCTGCCATCACAGCAGAAGCAGGATTTGTTCCGTGTGCAGAAGCTGGAATCAAACAAATGTTTCTATGATGATCTCCATTGCTCATGTGATATGCTCTAATGGTCATCAATCCAGCAAATTCACCTTGAGCACCAGAGTTTGGTTGTAATGATGTACCAGCAAAACCAGTAATAACATTCAACTGATCCTCTAATTTTTTTAGTACTTCTTGGTATCCTTGAGCTTGATCTAAAGGAACAAATGGGTGAATATTTCCCCAGTTTGCCATGCTCAATGGCAACATTTCTGAAGCTGCATTTAGCTTCATAGTACAAGAACCTAAAGAAATCATTGAATGATTCAAGGCTAAATCTTTACGCTCTAACTTTTTGATATAACGCATCATTTCAGTTTCAGACTGATATGAATTGAAAACTTCATTGTCTAAGAAAGAAGTATTTCTTTTTGCTAGATCAGGAATCACATCGGCTTCAACAAATGCAGTCACTTCCTTAGCATCAATATTAAAAGCTTGTGTAAATATCTCTACGATTGCGTTTATTTCTTTCAATCCAACCGTTTCGTTTACGGAAATAGAAATGGTGTTATTGTCAATATAATTGAAGTTGATTCCATTTGCTTCCGCAACTGTTTTTAACACATTGGCTTCAACTTTTATAGTAAGCGTATCAAAGTAATGTGAGTTGGTTTGTTCGAAACCAAGATCTGTTAATACTTTTGCTAAGGTTGTTGTACTTCTGTGAACGTTATCAGCAATAAACTGAACTCCATCTTTTCCATGATATACGGCATACATTCCAGCCATCACAGCTAACAATACTTGAGCAGTACAAATATTAGAGGTTGCTTTTTCACGTTTAATATGTTGTTCACGAGTTTGTAATGCCATACGTAAAGCACGACCACCATCTCTATCTTTAGTAACTCCAATAATTCTTCCAGGAATACTTCTTTTGTA
>Ga0209223_10002207_pt1 | contig 19858 bp, 20 predicted proteins | sample COG_06_FD_184750 | JGI IMG/M metagenome (GOLD analysis project Ga0209223, IMG submission 184750) | Pelagic Microbial community sample from North Sea - COGITO 998_met_06 (SPAdes) (version 2) | ecosystem: Environmental > Aquatic > Marine > Neritic zone/Coastal water | place: Helgoland, sampling...
CGAGCCACAAATCAGGACATTAAAGCCAGTCGACTTTATTTGAAATGATATTTTTTATAGATGACCTAAAGCCAATTTGTTTGACAGAATTAACTAATCCAGATTTTCTATTTTTCCAATTTGCTCTTGAGCAAGATTTGCAAATTAATTGATTCTTTTCTTCATCAAAATTTCTATTATATATTAATTTGTGTTCTTTAAGTAAGTGTCCATTCCAAATTTTTGCGATATTATCTTCGAACACGTTGCCAAATTTTTTTCTACCATTAGAGTCATCGTCACATAAGACAACTGAACCATCACACATTACATTCATTCTTCTTAAAGGTTTATTGTGATATAAGTTACATGACAAAATGAAATTATCTGGTTTTTGCAAAAAGCCTTCACCTTTAATTCTGTTGTTAATCCATTTTTTTTTTCTATATGTTTCAATTCCTATTTCCTTGAATTTTTTTTCCAAAGTTAAAAATTCTTGGTTTTCTTCACTTGTTTCCTCAACTTCAGCAAGTCCAACTTCTATTTTTGAAGCTAGTTTTGGAAATTTTGATTTTACGTTTGATAATCTAGCAAAAGTTAAATCTAAATTTACATTCATATTTTTTTTTATTTTTTCAGTTGTAGAGCCAATAACAGAAATACTAATTACCCCCTCCAAGGTATCATAATACTCATTTAAAAGTTTTGCATTATTTTCATTAAAAGAAACACCATTCGTAGTTATTCTTATTTTAAAAGAAAATTTTTTAGCCAAGCTAAAAATTAAATCTAAATCCTTACAAATTAGAGGGTCAGAGTATCTAAATGGAATAACAAATGCATTTCCTTTATAGTTATTTTTTTTTAATAAATTCCCAAAACCTGTTAATAGTAATGAAATTTGTTCTCTAGACATTTTTTTACCCCTGTATTCCTTGTCTTCCTGCAAAGTTGTATATGGACAGCTAAAACACAGTGCATTACAAAGCTGAATTGGCTCAAATTCTAATTCTGTGGGAAATTTAAGTCTTGGTAGGTAGGTATAATTATTTAGATTTTTCATTATAAAACTAGGTATATGTATAAATTAAATATTGTAATAAAAAAGAGAAAAATATAAAATTTAAATTTCTATCTAAATATTAGTCAATTATTTTTAAAATATATAAACACGTAATCTATTTTTTAATTGGTTGTCCAAGAACAGGATCAACTTATTTACACAATGTATTAAAACAAAATCATAGAATAAACTTGCTTCCTAAAGAAAATATTACGATAGTAAGCCAAATTATCATCAAAAAACTCGTATTAGTCATTACATAAAAAAAATAGATATAAATAAAATTAATTATAACATCAGTACACTTTATTTTTATGATTTAGATTCATTAAAAACTATTAAAAAAATAATTCTAAAAGGTATTTTTATTTGCCTTTTAAGAGATCCAGTTAAGAGGCATTTAAGTATGTCTCTTAATAATATCAAAAAATATTATTACTATAAGGGTACTGGAGATTTAAATTTCTTATATCAGATTTTTATGATTTAAAGGAAAGCAAGGCATTTAAAGATGAAATATAGAATCTTAGTAGCAATGATTATTATAAAAAAGTTATCAAAAAAATAAGATAAATTACAAATACTATAATTGCAAACATTTATTTAAAAATAAAAAAAATTATATAAAGTTCTTAAATGATATTAAAATAAAAATTTTAATCCTAAATTAAATTAGTCAAAACACTCTCAGAAAGAATGTTTAATTAAATAAAATAATTCATCTTATTTTGAAAAAATTAAATCTATAATATTTAAAAAAATCTACCAAAAAAAAAATTAAAGACGCTGTGCTACGATTTAAAAAAAACTATCCAACGGAAATAATGAAAAAATATTTTTAAAAAAGAATAAAATTTAATTAAATATTTTAAATTATCGACATATAAAGAATAGAGCGCTATAGAAAAAATTTCAATTTTAAATAGATTTGATAAAAAAAATTATTTTTCTTATTCTTATCCATTTTTTTTTATTGATAACGCGTATAAAGATAAAATTTATCTATATTTAGAGAAAGATTATAAGTTATTTCATAATTACTTTGAAAAAAAAATACAATATAAAGAAAACAACATAAGTCTTCAAATAAGTACTGAGGAATTTTTTGACTCAAATTTATTTCAAAATAGTATTAGGAATGATATTGTAGAATTTCATACGTACAATTTTATTTAAAGAGTAAATGAACATCTTTGAAAAAGATATGGAAATTATTTACACTAAAATTAATAAAATTATTAAAAAAAAATAATGATATTGATTTTTTAAATATTATAAATGATGATAATAAAAAGAAATTCCAGTTTGTAGCTGATTGTCAGCCAGGAATAAACACACCAAATACATTTATATCTTCTGTAAGTGATAGTCATTTAGATAATGCAGCAGAGCTAGTTGCGGGTCTTTTTTATTTGAAAGATGACAATGAAAAACTACTGGTGGAGATCTTCAGATTATGGAGGCTAGACAAAACTAAAAAGCTGTTTTTCATAAAAAATTAAGTGTAAAAAATATTTAAGATTTAAAATTATTTAAAGAAATTGAATATAAAAAAAATAAAGTTGTGTTTTTTTAAATACTTTAAACTCAATTCATAGAGTGAGCCCAAGAAGTGTGGCAAAAGTTCCAAGAAACTTAACTAGTATTATCTTTGAAACTTATTTACCAGATAACATATTATTTTTATTAATTCAACAAAAAAAAATTAATAGCAAAAATAAAAAAATTTCTGGTAGGAAGTATGTGGAAAAAAGTGGGGAAAAGGTTATGCTTTTAAAAAATTAAAAATTTAAGCACCACACAAATTATAACATTAAACAAAATTAAATGAAAAAAATCATTTTTTATTTTACACGATTTTTATTTTCAAAATTAGCTAACAGTATAATTGGTTTTTTGGGATACATAATTATTTTTAGATGTGGTCATGCAATTGGAGATCATGTTTATATGAGTGGAATATTAAGAGAAATTAATATTACTAAAAAAAGTAAAATTATATTATTTTCTAATCATTATGAATTATTTGAAAACAATATAAGAGTGAAAATTCTATGCAGATTTAAACTAGAAAGCTACATATGGTTTTTTTTAAATTGTATAAAAGGAGAGAATATTCTTGAATTCAGAAGTATTCATATTAAAGAAAATATGGAATTTTATTTCTTAAAATATCATAAAAATAGTCAAATGCAATTAGCAGAAGCTATGTCTGAACATTTTAATTTAAAATTAGATTATTCAAATTTAAAAAATGAAATTTATTTTAGTAAAAATGAATTATTACAGTTTGAAAAAAAATTTCAATTACCACAAAATTATGCATTAATTCAATCAGTTACAAAAAAAACCCATACAACTTCCAAAGATTGGAAGATAAGTGGTATGCAAAAAATTGTTGATTCTTTTCAGGCTGTAAATTGGTTTCAAATTGGAACTTCAAATGAGCCAAAATTAAAGAATTGTAATCATCTTTTTTTGGATTGTAATTTGAAAGAGCTTGCATTTATAATTTATAAATGTAATTTTCTAGTTTCCTATGAGGGTTTATTTAATCATTTAGCCTCTTGTTTCGATAAAAAAAATTTTTTAATTCACACAGGTTTTTTACACTCTAATTCAATTAACTATAAAAATAATATTTTAATTGAAGAAAATCTAAAGATGCCATGCTATCCGTGCTTTAAGTTAAACTGTGAAAATCATAATGTAGACTTTGTAAATTTACTCAATGAGAATAAAGTGATAGATATTATAAAGAAAAATTTTCAATAAAAATTTTAATGTTTTAGTTAAAATAATGAGATTTGAAAACAACTTCAAGTAATTATAAAAAATCTTTACCAATTAAAAAAATATTAAATTAATCAATTATCTGTATGATGATAGTTTATTATAAAAATTTCTACCATAAAATATATAGGTAGAAATAATGACAATACTCAAAAAGAAAAAAATACGTTTATTACTTAGAAAAAATAACTTTTTTCTAGGCTGTAACTTAAAAAATCATAAATTAATTATGAGAAAACCATATTTTGACATATATATTGATGATTAAAACTTCAAATATAAAAAAAATCAGGTCTACTTATTAAATTAAAAATTTGAATTATATGAAAACTAATTCAAATGAATACTTCAAAAAATATTTTTTAAAATTTTTAAATTTGTGTGATTTTAGAAAAGATTTTTCAAAATTTAATAAAATTAAAGATGAACTGATTAAATGTAAAAAAAGAAATAAAAAAATAGCAATTTTTGGAAATGGAGAAAGCGCAGCTATCTCATCTCACTTTAGTGTAGATCTTACAAAGATTCCAAAGTAAGATGTGTAAACTTTAATGAATCTGACTTAATAACCTGCTTTGCTAATGACTATGGTTATGAAAATTAGATAAAAAAAGTAATTGAATTTTACTTAGATAAAGGAGATGTGCTAATATTAGTTTCTTCAAGTGGAACATCAAAAAATATAATTAATATCGCAAAATTTGCCAAAAAAAAAGAAATTTACTTAATTACTTTTTCTGGTTTTAAAAAAAAACCCTCTTTGAAAATGTAGAAAAATTAATATTTGGGTAAATTCAAAAGTTTATAATCACATTGAAGATATTCATCAAAATCAATTATTAAGTATTACAGATCTAATAGCAAAATCAAAATTATAGATTATTCAAAAATTTTTCTAGAAATATTTAAATTTGCAACTTCTTTTTCTATATCCTCTTGGCTAAAGTAATTTAATTCTTTTGCTTCCTTAAATAAATTTTTTATACAGTTTTTTACATCTTTATCGGGGTGTTTTAAAAAAGATTTAGAAATAAACTCTTCATTATATGATTTTCCAATTATTTTTTTGACATGTTCTTTAAAAATTTGAAATTTTGATAAATTATTTTTAAAAAAATTAATTTCTAAACCTTCTTTCCAAGGCTGAGTAATTCGATTAGTTGTATGCAATAAAATAGTATCATCATTTATTTTATCATGTGAATTATAACATTCACTTATTTTATTAATTGTTAGATCTGAATTAAATTTAAAATTCATTAAGTCCTCATAATCTATCTCAAAATTAAAAAGGTTACTGACTATATTTTTAAAATTCCATTTGACTCTTTTAGCGTCAACAAGCATCATTTCTGATCTAGGAATATTATTATAAAAAACACAACTTAAGTCAGATGAATTAGAATGATCTTCAATTATTTTTTTTGGATCTTTCAAAGCAAATATGTCGGGGTCTATGACTAAAATTTTATCTTTGTAATTGTTTAATTGTGGGGCTAAAAATCTCAATAATGTAAATGACTGTAAATCATTTCGGTAAATTGTTTTCTCACCTTTTCTTAAAATTTCGTGATTAAGTTTATCCTTAAGAAAATCATTTTCTTCAACATTCATAATTTCTACCTCATGTCCAAAGCGTTCAAAGGAGTATTTAGAAACTATAGAAGCAAGTTTTTGATATTTATTTGATTGAATATAAATTTTCATAGTATTAAAAATTTTAAATAAAAATTAATTTATAATAAAGTTATTTTAAATGCTATAAGTTATTAAGAATATATTAATAAAATATATGAAACTTATTTTTTTTGTAAAAACACTTTTGAGAATCTTATATTACTTGCAGAGTAATGAAAAAAGATATGTGAATCTTTTATTTCAAATTCTTAAAAAAAGACCTAAAAAAATTTTGGAAATAGGTGTGTATAATGGAAGACGGGCAATACAAATGATTGAAGCAGCAAAAATTTTTAATAAAAATATAGAATATTATGGCTTTGATTTGTTTGAAGGACTAACAAAAAAAATTTATAATACTGAAGCAAGTAAGTTTCCATGGACACTTGATAAAATTAAAGAATTATTAAATAATCGTGCTAAAATTTTCTTATACAAAGGCTTTACAAATGAAACCCTTAAAAAATTTTCTTCAAATGATGTCAAAATAGATTTTATTTTTATTGATGGAGGTCACGCCATTCAGACAATAGAAAATGATTATTTATATTCATTAAAAATAGCAGAAAAAAATGCATATATCATTTTTGATGATTTCTATGAAACTGGCACGATAGATATAACTAAATTCGGAAGTAATAAAATTTTTGAAAAACTACAATTAGGCAATAACAAACCAAAATTATTGCCTTTTTCTGATGCGTACGTAAAAGATGAGGAAAAAAAAGTAATAAAAATGTTCATGATACAAAATAAACAAATTTAAGGCTTAATTGACTTTATAGTTTTTTTAATGTCAAAATTTTATAAAATAATTTTAATCATTTTTTCTATATTAAATATTTTTAAAGTTAAATTTAATAAAATACAATGTGCAAACTACTTCATTGTTAACAATAATCTAAAAATAATAGATAAAAGATCATTAGATTTTTTTGACCTAAAAACTTGTAATTATTCTTTCAATTTAATTAGAACTCATAAATTAGATTTCAAAACTTTATTAAGAATTTTTAAAATCCCTAATTTTTTTTGTTACTCTATTATCAAAAACCTTAGTTTCAATAAACCTAATAATAAATTTTTAATATATTTAATTTCATACATATTTATTTTTTTAAAAATTGACAGAATATTATTGATTGATGATACACGAGAGATGAAACTTTTTTCTTATCTTTCACAAAAATTAAATCTTTTTTCTTTAATATATATGCATGGAAGATTTTCAAAAGATTCAATAATTCACAAAAAAACAAAATTTAATATTTTCTTAGTTTGGAGTGATTTTTTTAAAAAACAATTAATACAAACAAATCAATTCTATAAATCAGAAAACATAAATATCATTGGTAACCCAAATTTTAAAAAAAAATTTTTTTTAAAAAAGGATATAATCATAATAAAAAAGTGCCTTATATTAGATGAAGATTTTATTACTTATAATGATATTAAAAAATATTTTTTTGAAATTGCAAAAACTAAATCTGTAAATTTTTTTTTTAAAAAAAAAATCACAAGAAATATTCCAAAAAAAATAAGATTTTTTTTAAATAAAAATAATATTCAGATAATTAATGATTCTTTTTCTATAAAAAGAATCATATCTAAATATAAGATTGATTCGATTGTTGCATCTACTTCCACAGGTCTACTAGAGGCAATATATTATGGACTAATACCGATAAAAATTTTTTCAAAAAACAAAAAAAGAGAAAATGAATTTAAAGTTTTTTTGGAAAATGAAATGGTTTATAGTGCGAAAAACCCAAAAATGTTAATCAACCATTTACATAAAAAATTTAGTTATAAAAAGCGAATGAAAAATAAAAATATGTTATGGGGAAATTACCTTTACAATTCCAAAAAAGTTAAATTAAAAGTGAAAAAATTTATAACAAATTAAAATGAAAATTTCTTATATTGCTAATTCTTCATTTCCATCACATGTACCAAGTTCATTACAAATTGTAAAAACATGCGAATATTTATCTAAAGCTAAAAATAACGTAAGCCTTATAATTCCCAATACTTCGCAATCAAAATTATCAATTTTTAATTTTTATAATATAAAATTTAAATTTAACATAATAAGAATGACAAGATTTAATAAATTTCCACTAGGTTTAAGTTATTATTGGTTTTCTATTTTATGTTTTTGGAAGGCATATAAATTAAGTGAAATAATAATTTCAAGAAACTTTTTTGTAATTTTTTTGTGTATAATGTTTAGAAAAAAATGCATTATAGAGCTTCACCATGAAATTAGAATTGAATCAAGAATAGTGCAATTTATTTACAAAATTTTTAACATTTTTGATAACCAACATCTAATAAAGACTGTAGCTATATCTCACGCAATAAAAAATAAATTTATAAAAGACTTTGATATGAAAGATCTCAATAAGATTGTTGTTTTACCGTCTGGAACATCCTTAAAAATGAGATTTTTAAACCCTACAAATAAAAAAAGATTACAATTGGGTTATTTTGGTTCAATTAATAGCTCAAAAGGAATAAATTTAATATTTGAGTTAGCTAAATTAGACCCGGGTAATGATTACTTTATTTATGGTGGTCTAAATAATCAGATCTCAAAATTAAAATTGAAAAATACGATGAAAAATTTATTTTTATTTCCCCATCAAAACTATCGAAGAATTAATAAATATTTATTAAAAATGGATATTTTACTTATACCATACACAAATAAAGTTACAGCAGCAGGGAATGTGTCAAATATCGCTCAATACACATCACCTTTAAAGCTTTTTGACTATATGAGCGCCGGAAAGTTAATTATTTCATCAGAATTAGATGTGTTAAAAGAAATATTGACTGATAGATATAATTGTTTATTTGTTAAAAATTATTTGAACCCACATGCTTGGATTATGACAATAAAAAAAATTAAATTAAATATGGTTATGAGACAAATTGTATCAAAGAACTCTTTTAAGAAGGTTAAAGAATTTCATCATGAAAAAAGAACTAAAAAATATCTAGAAATTTAAATGATATTAATTACTGGAAGCGCTGGTTTTATAGGATTTCATTTAGCTCTATTTTATCTTAAGCTAAATAAAAAAGTTATTGGAATAGATAATCTTAATAACTATTATGATGTTAAACATAAAAATAAACGATTAAGTATTTTAAAAAAATACAAAAATTTTACTTTTCGTAAAATTGACTTAAAAGAAAAAAAATCTTTTAAAAAATTAGATAAATTCAAAAAAAAGATTAAAAATATAGTGCATTTAGCAGGTCAAGCAGGTGTTAGATTTTCTATTCTCAACCCTTCCACTTATATAAAAAATAATATTGAAGCATATATATATTTGCTAGAATACTTTAAATTAGAAAAAAATGTTAAATCTATTTTATACGCAAGCTCTTCATCCGTGTATGGAGATACTGGTAAAAAAAAAAATAAAAATGAAAGAATGATTTCAGTATATGCAGTTTCTAAAAAAACATTAGAGCATATTTCAGCAGTATATAATTACATGTATAAAATGAATTTTATAGGTATGAGGTTTTTTACTGTCTATGGTCCATATGGGAGACCTGATATGTCGATATTCAAATTTTTTAATAATATCAATAAAAATAAAAAAATTGATGTTTATAATTATGGAAATCACTCAAGATCATTCACATATATTTCTGATATAATCGAAAATATTCATAGATTAATTATTCAAACAAATAAAAAAAATTTAAATTTTAATGAAATAATTAACATAGGTAATCCAAAATCTGTGTCTTTAACATATGTAATTAAATTAATTGAAAAAAAATTTAATAAAAAAGTAAAACAAAAGCTATACCCACTACAAATGGGTGACATTATAAAAACCAAGGCCAATATTAAAGATGAACAAAAAAACTTTAAATTTAAGTTTAAAGTTAATATAGAAAAAGGAATTGATAATTTTTCTAAATGGTTTTTAAATGAAAAATAACATATTAGTTATTGGATTAGGGTATGTTGGTTTGCCATTAGCTTTAAGTTTATCTAAATACTATAATGTTTATGGTTTTGATAAATCTATTAAAAGGATAAATGATCTCAAAAAAGGTCAAGATTACAATAAAGAAACATTAAAAAAAGAGATCAAGAAAAGTAATATTAAATTATTAAGTAATGAAAAAGATATAAATAATCAAATTAATGTATTTATTGTAACAGTACCGACGCCTGTAAATATTAAAAATAAACCAGATATCAGAAATTTAATATCAGCATGTAAATTAATATCAAAAAAAGTAAAAAAAGATGATTTAATAATCATTGAAAGTACAGTAGCACCAAGCACGACAGAAAATATTTGTTTAAATTTAATTTCAAATAATAGCAAAATAAAAAAAAAAGATTTGAACATTTGTTTTTCCCCAGAACGTATAAATCCAGGAGATAAAAAAAATAATCTAAAAAATCTTAACAAAATTATTTCTGGCAACTCAAGTAAATCAATTAGATTAGCAAAAAATATTTATGAGAAGATTGCCAAGAAGGTTGTTATTGCAGACTCTATAATGTCAGCTGAGCTTGCAAAAATTACTGAAAATGCTCAAAGGGATTTAAATATTTCATTTATGAACGAACTATATAAGATTTGTGATTTATATAAACTGGACTACAAACATGTGCTTTCGTTATGTAAAACAAAATGGAATTTCATTGATTTTGAGCCAGGTTTAGTAGGAGGGCATTGTGTTCCAGTGGATCCATATTATTTAATCGAAGATATTAAAAAAAAAGGTCTACGATCTGATGTGTTAGTAGCATCGCGAAAAGTTAATGAAAATTTTGTAGATTATATTTCAAAAAAAATCATTAAAATAATTAAAAATATGAAACATACAAATATGTTTTTTTATGGCATAAATTTTAAAGATAATGTTTATGATAAAAGAAATTCTAAATATTTTTTAATTTTTAAAAATATTAAAAAAGTTTATAGCAAAAAAATTACACTTGGAGATGATATAATATTTAAAAAAAAAATAGATTTAAAAAAATATAATATGATGATTATAGGATCAAAGCATTCTGAAACTTATAAAATGATAAACAAATTTAAAGGAAATAAAAAATCAAAAAAAATAATCATTAATATCTTTGGTAATCTTAAATTGTCATCAGATAAAAACCTAAAAGTAATTAATATCTAAATATATGCTTATAAGGCCCAAGTGTTTAATTTGTTACAATACTGGAATAGAAATTTATTCAAAAACAATTAATGATCGTGATTTGATTAATTTTTTTTTAAGTTATTATGGTAGAGGCAAAAATGTAAAAAAATTTATTAAAAAATTAGAAAAATACAAATATACACTTTTAAAATGTTATAAATGTCAATTTATTTGGCAAAAATATTCTTTAGAAAATAAACTACAAGGGCAATTATATGATAAATTGATTTCACCAAAAAAAAGTTATGAAAAAAGCAAAAAAAATATTAAATTATTTAAAGAGAAATTTAATTTCGAATTTAATATTTTAAATAAAATTAACCCCAAAAAAAATTACAAGATTTTAGATTATGGTGCAGGGTGGGGATCTTGGATTTTATCATTAAACTATACTTTAACAAATATATTTGCTTTAGAGACTTCAAAAAAAAGAGTAAAATATCTTAAAATAAAAAAAATTAATGTAATTAATTTTAATGATTTAAAAAAAAAAACAAAATTTGATTTTATAAGACTTGAGCAAGTACTAGAGCATATTGATTATTTTGATCATGTCTTGAAAAATTTAAAAAAAATATTAAACAATAACAGTCTAGTTTATATATCAGTTCCAAATAGTAAAATTTTATTTAAAAAAAAATATAAGCAAAATTTATTAATAAAAGGTCCAGCTCAACCTCTTGAACATTTAAATTCATTTACTCCTATTTCAATGAACATGTTATTAAAAAAGCATAATTTTAAAAAAGTTTCATCTTTTTTGTTATTAAAAGCTTTTTTTATTAATAAAAAATTTTCTTTAGGTTTTATAAAAACAGTTTTGAGAATAATTATAAACAACTTAAATAGTACATCAATTTTATTTAAAAAAAATTATTAGATATGTGTGGAATAAATGGATTTAATTATCAAGATGATAACCTGATAAAAAGAATGATGTCATTCACAAAAAATCGTGGCCCAGATTTTAGTGATTATATTTCAAAACAAGATATTACTCTTGGTCATAATAGACTGTCAATTTTAGATTTAAATAACAGATCAAATCAACCATTTAAGTTCAATCAATTAATAATTTCTTATAATGGTGAAATATTTAATTATATTGAATTAAAAAAAGAGTTAATTAGTCTAGGTTACAAATTTAAAACAACATCTGATACAGAGGTTATAATTTACTTATTTGACAAATTTGGGATTGAGTCGTTCAAAAAATTGTCAGGTATTTTTGCAATTTCACTCTGGGACGATAATAAAAAGATGTTATATTTGATTAGAGACATTGTTGGTGTCAAACCTTTATATTATTTTTCAGAAAATGAAAAAAATCTTATATTCTCAAGTTCAATTAAATCCATACTTGAATATAAAAAGATTAATCAAATAAACCCAAAAGCTCTTTTTTTTTATAAAAATATAGGCCGTAACGACTCAAAAGAAACTTTTTTTAATGGAATCAAAAAACTTTTACCTGGTCAACTTTTAATAAAAGAAGGAAAAAACCCAATAAAACTAACAAAGTTTTTAAATTTTAAATTTAATACAACAAATCAAAAATATTCAAAACAAAATATAGAAGATATTATAAAATCGCAGTTTGTTTCTGATGTACCTGTTAGCTTAAGCCTTTCGGGAGGCTATGACTCAAATGTAATTTATTACACTATGAGAAAATTTTTAGAAAAAAAAAATTATGAGTTATATTCTTTTTATTTTAGAGATTATGATAAGTTTAATGCTGATTATCATGTTGCAAAGAAAAATGCAGAGTCTTTCGGTGACAAGTTAAATACTATAGAGGTAAAATTTCAAGATTTTCAAGACAACATAGAAAAAGTAACAGAAATTCTTGAGGAACCAATTGGCAACCAAAGCTCAATTTTGAACTATTTAATGGCAAAAAAAGTTGGTGAAAAGGTTATTTTCAATGGTGATGGTGGAGATGAAGTATTTGGTGGTTATGACCATTATAAGTCAGCATACTTAATGTCTAGTTTATCAAAAATAAATTTTTTAAAAAAAATTTTTCAACCAAAATTTACAAATAAAAATTTCAACAGGTTATTTTTTAAAAATTCAACTCAATTTTTTTTGTCCTTTAATGAAGGAAATTTAATGAAAAACAAAAAAGATTATTATTTAGATTTTCAAAAACTACAAACAGATGATTTAGAACTTAATCACTCAAAAGATTTTATTTTTACTAATAGACTTAATGATATTTGCTATTTAGATATAGATACGAAGATAGTAAACGATTTTCTGAGAAGAGATGATAATATATTTATGAATTTTGGTATTGAAGCTAGGGTGCCTTTCCTCGACCAAAAAATGATTGAAAATTTTTTGTTTATTGATGAAAAAGAAAAATTTGGAAATTTTTTAGATAGTAAATATATTTTAAAAAAAAATTTTAAAAAAAACTTTAAGACTGTGAAAAAAAAAATGGGACTCCAGTCACCAGTAGCAAAATGGATGAAAAAAGAATTACAGCCTTTTTTACACGACATATTGTCTAAAAATTATTATGAAAATTCAAAAAATTATTTAAACTTTGATAATATACAAAGTTTACTAAGAAGACATAAAGATGAATATCATAATCCAGAATTAATATTTTCTTTAGTAGTTTTTCAAATTTTTATGAAAAAGTTTAAACTTTAGATAAAAATGAAATTGAAAAACATAATAATTTTTTTTCCAAATTTTGCCAAGGGAGGTATAGAAAAAACATCTACATTATTATCGAATTTTTTTATTAAAAAAGGATTTAAGGTAAAATTCATATCTTTTGATAAAATAAATTTTAAAAGATATAATTTTTCAAAAAATATAGAGTTTTATTATTACAAAAAAAAAAAATATTTATTTTTAAGAAATATTTATTGCATGTATATTTTGTTTAAAATTCTTAAAGAAAATAATAATAAAGATACCATTGTTTTTAGTTTACAAAATAGTGTTTTGAGTATTATCATCTCTAAAATTTTGAATTTTAAAATAATAGTTAGAAATTCGGCACCAATAGATTATTTTAAAAATGAAAAAATTTTTTATAACAAATTTAAATTATTTATTAAAATGAAAATCTATTGTTTTTCTGACTTAATAATTTCAAATTCAAAAAGTAGTGCACATACAATAAAAAAAAAATTAGATAAAAAAAATAAAGTTGTTGCTATACCTAATCCAATTACCAACCTTAATAATAAAATTTGTAAAACAAAAAGAATAAATAAGATTTTATATGTTGGTAGATTGTCAAAAGAAAAAGGAATATTTGAGCTTGTAGAGGGTTTTGAACTTTTTAATAAAAATTTTCCAAGTTTCAAATTAGATTTAGTTGGAGATGGTCATCAAAGAAAAAACCTATCCAAGTTTATAAGCAAAAGAAATTTAAGCAGACAAATTAAAATTATAGAATGGACAAATAATATTAATAAATATTATAAAACATCTAAAATGATAATATTACCCTCTTATTTTGAGGGATTTGGTAATGTTTTAATTGAAGCTTTAAATTTTAATTTACCATGCGTGGCAACTAAAAATAATGGTCCAAAAGAAATATTAGCTAATGGTAAGTATGGTTTTTTGATGAAGGATAATAAAGTTAATACTATAAACTTATCCCTTAGACATGTTGAAAAAAATTATAATCTTTACAAATTTAAGGCAATTAAAGGTTTAAAGAATAATTACCAATATCATATTAACATAATTGGTAAAAAATACCTTCTAAAGATTAGTTCAGTTTTAAAATAGAATGAAAAAAAAAATATATTATTGGTCGCCATTTATTGATAAAGTTGCAACAATAAAAGCAGTATATAACTCTGTTTATAGTATAAATAAATTTTCTTCAGAAAAATTTGATGCAAAAATAATTGATACATTTGGAGAATGGAATAATCATAATTATTTTAATCAAAACCAAAAAAATTTTTTAACTTTAACTAAATATAATTTCTTAAACAGTTTCTCATCTACTGGTTATTTTAAAAGTAGGTTAAAATACATATTAATTTTTTTGTTATGTTTTTTTCCTTTAAGAAATTTTATAAAAAAGGTTAGTCCAAATTTTTTAATTATTCATTTAGTAACATCTTTACCTTTATTCTTAAATTTTGTGGTTAAATCCGAAACAAAATTTATATTGAGAATTTCTGGAAAACCAAAACTTAATTATATACGTTCATTTTTTTGGAAAATTACCTTAAAAAAAATTTACAAAATAACCTTCCCAACTTTAGAAACACTTAGACATTTTAAGTCTCTTAACATTGCAGATAATAATAAATTTGAATTACTTTATGATCCAATAATAAGTGTAAGAAAAATAAACAAAAAAAAAAGTGAACCTATTGAAGATGAGAAAATTATTAATAGTGAATTTTATTTAGCCATTGGAAGATTAACTAAACAAAAAAATTTTTCATTTTTAATAGAATGTTTTAAAGATATTATTGTTAAAAATAAGGATATTAGGCTCATCATCATCGGTAATGGTGAAAATAGGTTCATTCTTGAGAAATTAATTTTAAAGTATAATTTATCTAATAATATTTATCTTATTGGTTATAAGGAAAATGTATTTAAATATTTAAAAAAATCCAAAGCATTTGTTTTATCCTCTTTGTGGGAAGATCCTGGTTTTGTCTTAGTTGAAGCAATATTTTGTAACACCTTAGTTTTATCTAGCAATTGTCCTAGTGGTCCTAAAGAAATTTTAGAAAATGAAAGAGGATTTTTGTTTAAAAGTAATGATAAGCAAGATTTTATTGACAAATTTTATTTAATGAGAAGTTTAACAAATACTGAGAAATTTAAAAAAAAAATAAATGCAAAAATTTTTTCTAAAAATTTTACACTACTAAATCATCATAAAATGCTTGTACATATATTAACTTAATAAAAATAAACAATTGATCATAGGCCATTTATTGTCGTCGCATAGTCATTTAATCTTTTTTTATAATTAAATCTTTCCAATCTTCTTTTTGCATACTTTTTTTTATCAAAAAATATGATTTGATTTTTTGTAAATAATTCTATTTTTTTTGCTAAACTTTTATAATCTCCTATTGGAAATAATAATCCACCTTTACCATTGTCTAAAATTTCTTTAGGACCACTAGGACAATTGCTAGAAATAACAGGTTTATTCAACACAATTGCCTCCAACAAGCTATTTGGCAAACCTTCATATTTCGACGAAAGTATAAATAGCTGACTTTTTTTAATAAACGGATAAGGATTATTTTGAAATGGTAAAATTTTAATATTTTTTTTCAGTTTAAAATTATTGATTAATGTCTCAATTTTTTTTTGGGTTGGACCATACCCTAGTAAAAGTAACCTTATCCTGTATTTATCTTTTAATAAATTAATTGCTTTAACAAGGCACTCGTGATCTTTTTGTTCAGTGAATCTAGCCACACTAATTAATTTATAACTTTTATTTTCAAAAAATTTAATTCTTATATTTTTTTTTGAGTTTTTTAGAATCTCTTTTTTATTTAGTGGATTATAAATACAAATTGATTCAAGTTTAAATCTTTTATAAAGTTCATTTTTAAAATCTAAACTATTCACTATTATTTTATCTGCCCAACCATAAATAGTTTTATATAAATAGTTTTTTATAATATTTTTAGACCATCCAGAAGGTGAAGAGTTTGATCTTATAATTATCTTTGTAGAAAAAAACTTACAAAAAAAAGTACAATAAAGTAATCCCTGAAAACATAAAACAGTAGAATCTTTATTTTTGACTATTTCCTTAAACAGGTAAAATATACTGATTATAAATTTAAATCTTCTTCCAAAATTTGTAAAAATATTTGAATTTGGCGCAATAATTTTTATTTTCTTATTTAATCTATTTTTATGTATTTTTGAAATTGTAACTAAAGTAACATTATCAAATTTTGTAGCTAGGTAATTTGAAATGATAAAAAAATTTTTTTCAACACCACCACCTTCAATTGAGGGCATAAAAAGAATTAATTTTTTTTTCATTTATATTTACTAACTATAAATTTATAATAAACTCAAATTTATGGATTTAGTTAGTGTTATCACACCTTATTATAAAAAAAAGAAATATATTGAATTAGCTATTGATTCAGTTCTACAGCAAACTTACAAACATTTTGAATTAATAATTATTTATGACGACCAAAATAAAGAAGATTCTAGTTTCCTTAAAAAGATTATAAAAAAAGATAAAAGAATTAAACTTTTTATTAATAAAAAAAATTTGGGGGCTGGCAGGTCTCGAAATAAAGGGCTTAAAATAAGCAAAGGTAGATTTATAGCATTTTTAGATTCAGATGATTTGTGGACAAAAAATAAGCTTAAAAAACAAATTTTTTTTATGAAAAAAAATTTGATAGATATCTCACATACCTCTTATCATATTATTAATTCTGACAATAAAATAATTGGAAGCCGAAGAGCTAAGGACATGAACCATAAGTTACTACTAAATTCATGCGATATTGGTTTATCAACGGTAATATTAAATAAAAAAATAATCACAAATAAAATGAAATTTGCCAATATAAAAACCAAAGAAGATTATGTTCTTTGGCTTAAAATTACATTAGATGACAATATAATTTTTGCCCTAAAAAGTAACTTAACAAAATGGAGAAAGTTAGATGACTCTCTTTCAACATCAAAAATACAAAAGCTTTATGATGGTTATCTAGTTTACAGAAAATATATGAATTTTAATTTAATAAAGTCTTTTATCAGTTTACTGCTACTTTCATTTAACTTTCTTTTAAAAGAATTAAGAAACAAATGAATATAATCTTATTTATTTCAGTTACATTTGTATCTTTAATACTAAGCCGTATACTTTTAAAAAAAAAATTATTTTTAAATTTTAAAGGTGACAAACATCAAAAATTTATTTCCTCAAAAAACATACCTCTTTCTGGTGGTTTGATCTTAATCTTTACATCATATTATTACCTCAACCTATTAAATTTTATTTTTGTTTTTTTTATATTTTGTGTTGGCTTTTTATCTGACATAAAAAAGATTAATTCTCCAAAATTGAGATTTATTATTCAAACTTTAATTGTGTTGGGTGTTATATATTTTTCTTCTATTACGGTTCCAGAGACCAAAATAATTTTTTTAGATCAATTACTTACAAATAATACATTTAAAATATTTTTTTCAATATTTTGTATTTTAATTGTAATTAATGGTTTCAATTTTATAGATGGAGTAAATACATCTCTTATTGGATATTGTTTGATTGTTTCTTTAAGCCTCTACTATCTTGAATTAAATGGCGTTGAAATAAGCAAAGTTGTAGATTTTTATAATCTAATACCTGTTTTGATTGCGCTATTTATATTAAATTTTTTTAATAAACTTTATTTGGGTGATGGAGGGTCATATTTTTTAGGCTTATTATTTGCTTTATGCTTAATAAATACATATCAAATTAATAATAGTATTTCTCCATATTTTATAGTTTGTTTACTTTGGTATCCAGCTTTTGAGAATTTATTTTCAATCTTGAGAAAAAAAAATTTATCAAGATCTCCACTTGACCCAGATACTAAGCACTTACATCAAATTATTTTTTTGTACTTAAAAAGAAATTTTAACATCAAGAGTATTTATTTGAATACAGCTACAGGCATGACAATTAATTTTTATAATTTGATATGTATTTCAATTGCCACTCAGTTTTACAATCACACACAAACGCAAATATTATTAATAATATTTAATATATTCGTTTATCTACTTTTGTATAGAAAGTTGCTACATAAAAAACTAAAAAAATTTAAAGCTTTATAAAAAATAATCTTACCATATGTTTTAAAATTAAAAATCCATCTTTAAAAGCGTTAACTTTTTTTTTACCTGCGATTCTCCTTCTTTCATAAGAATTTATACACTCCAATTTCATTTTCATTCTTTTTGCTTTTATTGGTAGCTCTACACAAAAAGAAAAGTCTTTCTGTTTTAATTCTAATATATTTGCCTGTTTGGTTTTGCCAATTATAAAAGTATATAAAATATCACTAATATTGAGTCTAAAAAATATTTTGCCAATATAAGTAAATATGTAATTACCAACTAGAGTTATTATTGTATCGTCCTCACTGCCCGAGCTAGCTTGGTATCTAGATGCAAATATAAAATCTAGTTTTTTAGCTTGTAAAGTTTCATACATTTTGTTTATTTCTACAGGATTAAAAGAACCATCTGCATTAAAGATGCAAAAATATTCTGTTTTGCATTGTTTGATTCCATGAATTAAGGCATCACCATATCCAAAATTTTCTTGATAAACTATATTAACGTCATATTCTTTAATTGCTTGAATTGTACCTATGTCAGTGGCGTGTAAAACAATGTCTATTTTATAATTATACTTTTTTAATTCATTTAAAATAATTGGAAGGCTTTCCGCTTCATTTTTTGCCGGGATTATTAATGTAAGATCATTCATTCAGTATATAAGTTATTTTAAAAAAATATAAATACACGTTAATGTTAATGTTAATTGAAATTAAATATCATATAAACAGTTTTTATGAATAATGCACTAATATTAATAATCTATTATTTCTCAATTCTTATTTCAATATTAGGATATGGTTTCTTTTTTTTAGGATTATTTAAAAAACAACTGAATAGTAGCAATTTTGGCTTCATTGGACTATTTGGAATATACATATTATTGATATATTCATATTTAAGTAATTTTATTTTAGCCCATTCTGAGCTCCATAATATTTTAGTACTTATACTCGGTGTAATTTTATTTATTTTTAGAATTTGTAAAAATTATTCAAAGTATAAAAAAGAATTTCTGTTAACTATCTTGGTATTTTTTTTGATTTCTAGCTCAATATTTCTATATAAAAATCATGATGATTTTCCATACTATCATTTTCCATATACATATTATTTAACTCAGCAGAGTTTTTATATTGGTATTGGGCAATTTAATCACGGTTTTAGAACTCCATCTTCAATATTTTATCTAAACTCATTATTTTATTTGCCACATGCAAAATTTTATTTGTTTCATTTTTCATCTATTTATATTTTAGGTTTTGCAAACATCATATTATTAAAAAAAATTAATGGTTATTTTAT
>Ga0209223_10002212_pt1 | contig 19823 bp, 19 predicted proteins | sample COG_06_FD_184750 | JGI IMG/M metagenome (GOLD analysis project Ga0209223, IMG submission 184750) | Pelagic Microbial community sample from North Sea - COGITO 998_met_06 (SPAdes) (version 2) | ecosystem: Environmental > Aquatic > Marine > Neritic zone/Coastal water | place: Helgoland, sampling...
CATGGCGTGCCTGCGACCACCATCTGGTTTTGAGCTTGCGCATGAACGCGTTCTTTCTGCCAAGGGTCTTCCCATTCTATAAATTCTGGTTGATCTAATACGCTCGCTAACCAAACGCCAAAAGTGAGCAGGGCTACACAAAGCGCCAAGACCTTACCAATCACAATAAACCGCTTACCTGTCATCAAGAATCACCACTACCCAAAAAATATTTAATGTCTATACAAACAAAGTACACGACACCATGTATTAAAGACATCAAGTGGTAAGAAAAATATTTGGAGAGAGAGCTGTTTAGGAGACACTCAAACACAGGCCATTGAACATCTTGAGGTGATTACAATCGGTATTGATTAGAGGCGCTCATCCTGATCTACCGCGTAAAAAAATGCCATGACACGAACCTAATTTCCTTAAGGGAAAGAGCTAAAGTGACTGTCCCTGTTACTCCTGCCACTCCCGTAACTGAGTTCCCTTTACTCCTACTAGCATCCTACCAATATGAAATGAGGTATCATCAACTCGAACGATGTTACTTATTTGAAACCACATGTAATTCGATCATTTTTGATTTCTTCGTTAACATAGTCGTATTCAATTTGCTTACAGCAACACATATTTGGGAGTTGATAGGTGTCTATTAAAACAAAGGGTTTTACTGACAAAGAGTTATCGCGTTTCCGCGATTTGCAGCGCACCTCATTTTCGATTTTAGAAGAAGCCGCGTCGAAACTTTCTGGCGGCGAAACAGAAAAACAAGTAGCACACCAACTGGTAAAGCTCTATCGCACTGCAGGAGCCGGCTCTTTTTTTCATCTGCCCGTCGTTCTATTCGGAGAACGAACCGCACTACCGGGAGAGTGGTCTGTCGGTAATTTCTTCCCAAAAAAGAAAATACTTAAAGAGGGTGACAGCGTTATTTTAGATGCTGCGCCTTTATTTGACGGATATTTAGTCGATACATCCTATAGCTTTTGTTTCGGAGAGAGTGATGACCACCGTGCGATGATGCAACATTTGGCGCAATATCGAGACAGTGTGCCCGCGGCGATCAACAACGGTCACAGTTTTAAGGAGATCGCTGACCAAGTATTGGAAACGATGATTGGTGTTGGATATGAGCCAGTTCACACCAAACACCCAGGTGAAGTGCTTGGTCATCGGGCAATAAAGACACCCAAGTTGCCCTTCCAATTGCGTATTCAAGGCTTCGATGCCGTGTCACTTACTTGGTTTAAACTTAAAGACAGTCTCGCAAGCAGTGGGCTAGGAAGGCAAAGCCCATTATGGAATGGGCATAAGACTTCAGATCACAAGGCTCATGATGGTTTATGGCTGGTCGAACCGCATGCGGGCTTTGGACCTGTTGGCGCTAAGTGGGAGGAAATATTAGTGATTGACGGTGGTAAGGCGTATTGGCTGGATGACAGTTCTCCGCATTTGCGACAATGGTCACAGATTACAAAAGGCGGCGACTATCGACCGTTGGCCGCTAGTGTGCGATAAAAGTGTACACCCTAAGAGGGACTATAAAACTTGGCACGATAAGTTTGTATATTGATACAAACTAGGTCTCTAAATTTCCTCAAGCCTTTCGGTTTTTCCCTTAGGTGCAGCTGCGTCGGCCTTAGCTTTCTGGGTCTTGCTCGCGCGTCTCTCTGATCTCAAAAGCTTGATCTCTTCATTCTTCTTGCGCTTATCAGATTGAACATTATTGCTGCTGCGCTGTTTGCTGGTCAATTCTTCCAGAGTTGATTCAGCCCATAATTTGGCACTCGATTCGGATTCGAAGCCACCTTGCTCTTTGGTCGTAAGCCGCTTTTTATAACTGACTTTTCGGGTTATTTTGGCTAACCAGCCGTCCGCTGTTTCGCTGAGCTCTAGCTCGTATTTTTTACTTGTTGTCATGAGAAGCTTCTCTAATAAAGGTTGCTGTCTAAAAGCCGCTAGGCTAACGCTTTTATAGTCAAACTGATACCCCAACGGATGCAATCAGTCTTAGCGCTGTATCAATTGTGACTAGGATACGCCCATCTGGTCGTTGAACCCATCAATGTTTTCGAGGCAATAAGTAGCTTCGGTGTAAAAGAAGTAGCTTCGGTGTAAAAGAAGTAGCTTCGGTGTAAAAGAAATTGTCGTTAAGATGGGTTGTGATGGGTGTTTGTCTTTTTCAGATTTTGGAACGATATCTGTCGAGGCAAAATCAACCGTGCCTATAGATACTAGTAACCGCAGGTGATTCATTCAATGCAGGCTCTGTGTCGCAGAGACTCAGAGGTGGTAGTCTTGAAGAAGAATGCCGCTGCAGGCAAACCCGCAGCGGCAATCATTTATGGTGTTATTGCGTTAACAATTCCACAGTTAAGTTTGACGTCCCTGTCATTTCGCATTTTGTCCTAGTAGACATCGTGCACAGTGTTGTAAATATTAAACTTACCAGTGGGCGTCACCATTTCTATACCCTTGATAACGTGTTTCAATGTACGGGTTTTATCGTCTACTACTACAATCGCAGACTCCTGTTCCTTGCCACTCCACACTGAGAACCAAACTTCGTCGCCAGCCTTGTTGTATTCAGGCTGTACTACCCGTTTTGGTCCTTCGCCTAGCTCGGCCCATTCCGCAATAGGTAGCACGTCGTAACCGGCTTCTAGGTTATCTACGTTAAATACCGCGATGCTCTGACTAATGGCTTCATCAGGATTAAGCGGAGAGTCTACCCATAGATTTTTAGATTTAGGGTGAGACTTAGCAAACACTGATCCGCCGCCTTGACCTTGTAACACGCGTACTGCTTTCCAAGCGTGCTCAGGATGGTTTTTAGGATCAGTGGCGATAAACGTAATATTGCCATTACCTAATGCGCTGGTAACCCATACTGGTCCGTACTTCGGATCATCTAGATTAGCGCCTCGGCCTGGATGTGGTGTTTTCTCAACATCAATCATCGCTTCGAGCTTGCGCTCTTTGGAGTCGATTACGGCAATCTTGTTGCTCTGATTAGCCGCAGTTAGAAAATAGCGAAGTGAACGATCCCAGCCGCCGTCATGTAGGAACTTGGCTGCCTCGATATCGGTAACTGTTAAGTTATCGATGTCTTCGTAGTTAACTAACAGGATATGCCCAGTTTCTTTAATGTTAACAATAAACTCTGGGTGCTCATGCGAGGCTACAATCGCTGCAACACGCGGTTCAGGATGGTATTCCTGAGTGTCCACGGTCATGCCTCGAGTAGAGACAATTTTCTTTGGCTCTAGTGTGTCGCCATCCATAATCACATATTGTGGAGGCCAGTAAGCACCCGCTATCGCTAGCTTGTCTTCGTAGCCCTTGTACTTGGATGTTTCAACAGAGCGAGCTTCAAGACCGATTTTAACTTCGGCCACAATTGCGGGTGGGTTCATCCACATATCAATCATGTCGATTTTTGCATCGCGACCAATTGTGAACACATAACGTCCAGACGCTGAAGGTCGAGAGATGTGTACCGCATAACCGGTTTTTAGAATGCTCACTATTTCTTTAGTGTCGCCATCAATGATCGCTACCTGGCCCGCATCACGCAGGGTTACAGCAAAGAAGTTATCAACATTGCGTTTGTGCTGAGGTTTCTTTGGTCGATCTTTTGGCTCTACTATCAGCTTCCAGCTAGCCATCATATCGGGCATTCCGAATTCTGGTGGTAGTGGTGGTTCACGCTGTAAGAAACGCGCCATAGCGTCGATCTGTTCTGTGGTTAAATCACCAGAAGTACCCCAGTTAGGCATACCGGCCGGTGAGCCGTAAGTGATCAACGCTTTTATGTAGTCGGTGCCTTTCTCCTTCATTAGATCAGCGGTAAGAGGTTTGCCCGTAGCGCCTTTACGCAATACACCATGGCAACCCGCGCAACGCTCAAAGTAGAGCTGAGTTGATTCTTGCAGCTCGGTATCGCTAAGCGCAAGGTCATCTGCTGCGCTGTGCTGACGAACGTCGTCCATTGCGATTGCAGAAGGTGCGCCTTGATAACGCAGCTCGCCTTCGCTAGCGCCTTTGTGGCGTTCACCACTAGCGCGGTCTGTTTGACCTAGCTGGGTTCGGAGCGCAGCAACTTCGTCAACACTAACGGCGGAGCCTTTGTTGCCCCATGAGTTAAGCACGTAAGTTAAAACATCCGCTAAGTCTTGGTCGCTTAAGTAGCCCATACTTGGCATTACAGAATTCCACTCCGTACCATTTACGGTGATCGGGCCAGATAAACCGAACATAGCAGCTTCTAGTACTTTTTTACGGTCACCCGTTAAGTAATCAGATCCAGCAAGTGGAGGGAACGCGCCTTTTAAACCTTCGCCGTTGGCTTGGTGGCATGCCGAGCAGTTACCCATGTAGACCGTTTTGCCATTGGCAATACGTTCGTCCATTTGAGCTGCTGAGACTTCGGCATCATGCACAGCGGTGTCGCTTGCCTGCGAATACGCAGCCGTTGACCCCAGCATGCTTGCAACCGCAAACACCATCAGCAATGGCGCTTTTAGCGATCCTATGGCATTCAGCACTTTACCTAGTTGTGCAAAGCCATGTTGTACTTTTATCAAGTTCTTCACTTTGTTCCTCCTCGCTTGAATCAGCGAATTAATTTACAGATTTACCAATTAAAATTAAGACTTACCGAAAGCTGTCGGCCAGGCCTCGTTACTACTGAAAGCAACGGGTCTTGGGGACCGATGCCACGTACGTCTGACCAATTCCAGTATTTCTGGTCGGTCAGGTTCTGTAGACCAGCGCGCAAAATAAGATTGCTGGTCAATTTTTCTGTGTAATAAAGATCAAATAACGTATGGCTGCCTGGGATAAACAGTTCGCCATTGCTTAGGTCTCTGTCGTTCCATTTGGCCGTATAGGTGCCACGTAATTTGATGTCTCGGCGGCCAGTAGCAGACGACCAACCAAGCCCTAGGGTTAGCTGTTCTGGGCCCACTGAGTTGAGTGGCTGGTCGGTATCTTGGTTATTGCCGTCGGCGATATAGGCTGAGCCGCTAAAGTTGAAGTTATGCGGTAGTTCAAAATGCCAGCCTGTTTCAAACCCGCTTATTTGCGCTGACGCAATGTTGCGTGACTGGAACAATAAGCGACCACTTACTGGGTCTAGACCAAGACGAACTTTAGTTTCAATAAAGTCGTCGTAGCTGGTCCGAAAGTAGCCGATGTGGAATTTAGATTTGCCGCTGTACCAACGATACCCAAGATCAACCCCGTTTGATGTCTCTGACTTTAAGTCTGGATTTGGAATAGCGCGAATGTTGAATAAAGGAATATCTAAGCCAATATTGGCGTCTTCGAACGGGGGTGCGCGAAAGCCGTGTGCGTATTGCACATACAGATTGCTGTTGTCGTTAACGTCATAAACAAAACCAAGCTTGGGTGAAATGTCTGACTCAGATAGCGATACCACGTCTATCCCTGGATTGTCTTCGCGGTACACGGCATCGGGCCGTGCATCCAATTTATAATGATCACTGCGCAAGGCCGCTGTTAGAGTCCAGCGATCTTGGCTCACGGTGTATTCAAGGTAGACACCAATTTCATCGGTTGCACTGCTTGGAAAATCCTTAAGCGGAAAGGTTTCGCCCAGCACGGTGTTGGTGATTGCGCCGCTCGCTAAGTCTGTTTGCGCTGCATCACGAAATTCATCGGTGGTTTTATGTTTGTATTCCAGACCAAAGCCGACTTGATGTTCAAGAACGTCAGTGCTGAATTGTTTCTGTAGATTCAGTTCTAGACCAGTGGTGTTCTGTTGGTAAGAAAATAATCGGTTAACACTAATTGGAGTGCGCGCATTCTTTCGTTCGTCTAAGGTGTTCTGCGTTACGTCGGTTCGAAGGTGATAAGCCCGAAAAACGCTTGAATCAAGCCAAGGTTCTAGAACCTGAAGGTCATATTCGAACATGCCTAGATCCATGCTCGACTCGTCATCGCCTTGCAAGCGAGTAGTCGAACGAAAGCGCCCCGTACCGAGTAAAGACTGCAGTTCAGACTGGGTGTCTGATTCTTGATGAATATATTCAAGACGCCAGCTCTGGCCCGCTAGATCATCGGCAACGGCTTTAAGCAGCACTGAATTTCGCTGGTGATCTCTAAGGTCTGGATTTTCAGCCGCTTCAACGGGTTCAAACTCGTGTCCTTCGCGCCAACTGAATGCACCTAAAAAACCTAACTCAGGACTGCCGCTGGCAAACAAGGCTTGAATGTGTGAGCTGTCATTGGCATCTCTATAAGTGGTTAGAATTTCGCCACCTGAAGCGTTACCTTTATGAATATCTTGGGGGTCGGGCGTGTACATTGCTACTACGCCGCCAATGGCATCACTGCCATACAAGGTAGACGCGGGGCCATGCAGTATTTCGGCACGCTGGATTAGCCCAGCGTTAACAAAGTCGCGAGTGGCGTTTGACGCAGTTCCAATGTCAAATTGGTCTCCAATCGGCACGCCATCAATAAGCATTGCAACGCGGTTTCCACCGATACCACGAATGTTAATACTTTCAGTACCGAACCGAGTGCCCGACGTTAGGGCGTCTATGCCAGGCGTGTATTGAAAAACATCACTCACCGACGTTGCTAAGCTTTCTTGCAAGTCCTGTTTAGAGACCACGGTGACGTTGGCTGCAATGCTATTGATTGGGCGAGGAATTTTGCTTGCCACTACCACAATTTCATCTAATACAAGCTGCTCATCCGTTGGAGAATCTTTGGCTTGAATTCCGGCCACCCAAGAAACGCTTAGCGCCAGCAGGGCTGCGGTGCGCCAGTGATTGTCGCGCAACGTATACGCGTTCATTGACCGCCTCGCTTAGCGTTGGGAAATGAACTTACTAACGCAACTGAATTGCTCTGTGTTGATCGGCCAGAAATGACCGTGTTGATTGTCCAGATAGCTGTCGCTACCAACAATCCAATTGTTACAACGCCTAAACCTAAAATTGCACTCATTTTTCCTCCAAACGAGACTGTGAATGATTATTTCAACAGTCATCGTAGTCGAAGGCGATTTACCGCAAAATGATCTATATCAAGGTACCAAAAACATAATTCTTGGTGTTTTTAATGGAAGGGGAGGAATAGTGAGCAGTTGTAAGAACAAAAACTTGATTTAGACCAGTTGTTAGTAGGATGGTTAGAGCGTTTCACGCCCTTCAACTCTTTATGATTGAGTCTGTGGTTGTAGCCGTCAATAGATGATGGAAAATGAATCAGTCGCTTGTCAGAATCCTCAAAAAGGTGTTTACTGATGTCATCGAAGGCAATGCTTGGTGCGGCTGTGTGAGGTATTACTACCTTGAAATCGTCCACTGATCGCTTGCTAACTTTTAATAACTATTAGAGAAGGAGTGTGACTTATGGTCCCTGACTTGATTGTATATCTAGCAGTAGGTGCGGTAGCAGGATGGTTGGCCGGTACTTTAGTAAAAGGCGGCGGATTTGGACTGCTTGGCAACATCGTGGTTGGTGTTGTTGGCGCTTTTCTAGGCGGCGTCGTATTTAACTTCTTCGGTGTCGGAGTAGCAGGCTTAGTAGGCGCAGTAATAATGGCGACTGTAGGCGCTATTATTTTATTGTTTCTGATACGGCTTATTAAAAAATAGAGCCGGAATTTAGATTCTACTAACTTAATATTTAAGTTTAATCAGCGCCGACAACCGTAATAAAGTAGGTTCGGTGCCTAATTAGTTTTATTAAGTGAAAAGCAGACAGGTTTAGAACCTGTCTGCTTTTTTTATGAACTACTTAATAGAGCACGTACTGATACCCAACACTTTATAGATCGGGCACATACCAGAAACTCCTGTGATTAGCGGCACCAGTCCGACTAAACCCCACATTGACTGTGGGCCAATGACGGTTAGGCTCAGAAGAGCGAGTCCTAGTAGCACTCGAATAATTCGATCAGTTTTACCTTCGTTTGTAATCATGGTTTTTACCTCAGTTTTACAATCTTGTTTTGCATATAACCAGCTGCCAAGATTGAGTTAGAAAACAGTTCTTCCAGTTAGATTATCGAGCTAATAGGGCAGTCGCATATTGATTTGAATCAATTGTGACTTAAGTATTTCGTTATCGACCCGTATGTATTGCAGGTGCTTGTGTCTCTGGGTATATTGAAGCTTCGCACTCAACGCTAGCTCGAAACAATTGGATAAATAAATGAGACGAAAAATATTAACGCTGCATCTATTGCTTGCTGCATTTATGGCTCCTGCTTTCATCATGGTTGCCGTATCTGGAGGTCTTTATTTGCTCGGGGTGAAAGGGGCTGAAGCTGAGACGAATATTAGTGCTCCATCTCAAGAAACTTTTGACATAGTCATAGACGAAAGTCGAAATCCAAGTGACTTAGAAGCAGACGTACGAGCGCTTATAAATCAACTCGGTCTAGATATTGATTTCGAATATTTAAGGGTTCGCGGCACCTCGCTAACAACACGACCCACTTCGCGCGAACATTTATTCGTAAGTAATACGGATCAAGGCTTGGAGATTCTTAAAAGAACTCCAGACTTACAAAGCTCTATGATGGAGTTGCACAAGGGGCATGGCCCAACTCTATATAAGACGTATCAGAAGTGGGTGGCGGTTGGTCTTATTTTTGTAATGCTTAGTGGCCTATGGATGGGGCTTAGCAATAAAGCTCTTCGGCAGAGAACGCTCGTTTCGTTGGGGCTCGGGTTGGTTACTTTCGTGGTCTTGATATTGTTGTAGAGTAAACTCTATGGACGACTTTTCGAGGCTCTAATTAGACAGAAACGGTTTAAGGATAGGTCCAGTTAGAGCGCTAAAGTTGACTGCTTAATTGGACTATCTTTTTTCGGCGTTTAGTTCAGAGATAAATCAGAGGTGAGGTTGCGCATTGAATAGAATCTGTGAGTTTTCTGTAGTATTGGTTACTTTACCTATAATGTTGTTTACGGGTACACAAGCCGCTAATGTTAGTTCGATTCAAGCTAGAGTCGCAGCGGCTGAAGATACTTCTTATGAATTTCTAACTCGTTTGGGCGGCCAACTTAAAAGAGAATTGGCCGATGGCGGGCCAGAGTCAGCAATATCTGTGTGCCGCGACGTTGCTCCCGCAATGGCAACGGAGTTGTCTTTAAGAAATGGTTGGCAAGTCTCACGGGTGAGCACCAAGCCCCGCAATTCATTGTTGGGAATGCCAGACGCATGGGAGCAAAATGTACTTAACAGCTTCGAAGAGCGCGTAGCGAGTGGCGAAACGGTAGGTGCGTTATCTTATTACGAGGTGGTTGACGAGCCTATAGGTCAGTCGTTTCGTTACATGTTAGCGATTGAAACAGGTGGGCTTTGCTTGTCATGTCACGCAAGTCCCGAACACATATCCGAAGGCGTAGCAACTCGACTAAATGAGCTTTATCCGTATGATCAGGCAACGGGCTATGATTTGGGTGATCTGCGAGGCGCAATTAGCATTAAGCAGCCTATTCAATAAGGTACATCTAATTTTATTGAACCTTATAATGGGATCAATTAAAATTTAGTGATGCGCTCGCGATCTAAAACCAATCAGTACTCACGACGAGGGGGCTTGAACCTCTACGTTCTGCGATTATTGGTGCTGGCATTTCTCTACAACAGTCTGGCGCCTGCGTTGGCGGGTCAACTTGAAGATGACAACAGGGTTCTCCTTTGTACATCTCAAGGTTATAAGTGGGTTTCGTTGGATGTGCAATCAACCGAAACCAGTCGGTCAGATGTTCGATGTGCACTTTGTTTGGTGCCTGATGACAATGCTGATTTAGTGATTGATGAATACATACCATCGTTCACGTCAGCGACAGTAAGTGCTAAAGCGACATCAATCTCGTCATATATAGTTTTTGGACACTCCCCTCAGTTTTTCTCTTTAAGTCGAGCGCCTCCTGCGTCTCTAGACAATACTATTGTTTAGGCTATTTTATTGATGTGATCTAGTGCGGCGGTTGCGCGAGCTACTCGTGAATTGCGCCCGCAGGTTGCCAATCTAAGATTTTATGACCTGCCAAAGAGTTAGCTACTAAGCGCTGGCTTTTGGTCAATATAAGAGAAAATATCATGCAAAATTTAAGAACTTTGCTCGCGCTGGCGTTCCTGGCCGTGAGTATTAAACCAGCCGTGGCTGGAGAACATTTATTCGACGAGATAATTGTTACTGAAAGACAAACCAAAAGAGTCATATATTTAGAGGATCAACTCGATATATCTCCTGATACTAGCCAGTTACTCAAGAAAGTGCCTGGCGCAAATGTTAATGGCAATGGGCCTCTATCAGGAATTCCACAATACCGTGGGATGTTTGGCGCACGTATAGGGTTTGTAATCAATGGTGCTTTGTTAGCACCTGCGGGACCAAATTGGATGGACCCTCCGTTGTCATATGTGGCTCCTGCACAATTGGTAAAGCTAGAGGTTTATAGAGGCATCGCACCTGTTAGCGTGCCCCAAGAGACAATCGGTGGCGCGATTATCAGTGAAACGGTAAGTGCCGACTTTACAAACACAAAGGAGTTCACTAGCTCAGGCATATTGACCACTTCTGCTCAATCCGTAAACGATGGGTTCTTGTTAAGTGGGTTAACATCATTTGCCAATAATAGTCATCACGTTTCGATAGCCGCCATGTCTGAAGAAGGCGACGATGCTAGATTTAGTGGAGGTCGAATTCTGCCTTCGAGTTATGAACGTGAGCGTGGTGAAGTTTCATACGGCTTTAGGTCAGCAAACCACACTTTTTCAATTAACTACACGCGCAATACTACGGGAGAAGCAGGTACTCCAACGCTTGCTATGGATATCGACTATTTTAGTGGCGATTTATTCAATGCTCGCTACCAATACGAAGGGCAAGGCTGGTCATTGGATGCCCGTTTATTTGGAAGTGAGCTACACCACGGCATGACTAATTACCATCTGCGACCAACGCCGATAGATAAAACGTTGTGGCGCCAAAACACGACGTCTGCTGAGAACGAAGGGTTTGTTATAAGCGGTACTCATCAAGATGATTTTGGTGAATGGCAGATAGGCTTTGATTACTTTAGTACCGTTAACAATAGTTTGATTGACAATCCTAATAACACCATGTTCTTCGTCGAGGGATTTAATAATGCAACGCGCTCGGTGAGTGGTGTATTTGCTGAGCACCAGCACCGTTTTAGCGGAAAATTTCAACTAGAAATTGGTGCGCGAATTAACTATGTGAAAATGTCTGCAGACGCTGTGGATGGTACTCCCGCACGCATGATGCCGCCAGCCATGGCTCTCAGAGATCAGTTTAATGAGGCTGATCGCGATTCATCTGATACCAACCTAGATATGGTGGCCAAGCTGTGGCACCGTACTAGTGATACCCTATCGCTTTACGCAGGTATTGCACAAAAGACGCGCTCGCCGTCGTTTCAAGAGCGATTTCTTTGGTTGCCGTTGCAAGCAACTGGTGGGCTCGCTGATGGTTTTACGTATACGGGTAACCTTGACCTAGAAGCAGAAGAGTCACGAGATATCGAGCTTGGTTTCGATCTAATCTATAGTCGTTTCAATATTTCACCAAGGCTATTTTATCGTGAGGTGAGAGACTTTATTCAAGGTACGCCGACCGAGAACCAAGCCGCTTTGATGTTCGTTAACATGATGAACCTACGTAATCGGACCGACAATCCTAACCCGCTTCGGTTCAATAACGTAGACGCGGAGTTTTACGGTTTAGACATCGACTGGAAATACACGCTTAACGAAAACTGGTCCTTTTCTGGCCTCATGAATTATGTGCGTGGCAAGCGCAGCGACGTAGACGACAATCTATACCGAGTAGCGCCAGCAAACATGACGTTTGTTGTGGATTATGAGCAAGAAAACTGGAATCTCAATGCAGAGCTTGTCGCCTATGCCTCACAAAACCACGTAAGTCTGATCAATAGCGAAGAAACAACCACAGGTTATGAACTTATGAATATAAGTGGTTCTTATCTTGTGACCGAAAATTTACGACTATCTATGGGAGTAGACAATGTGTTGGACGAAACCTATCAAGACCATTTGACTGGCTATAACCGTGCTCGCAATCCCGACATTGTTGTCGGGGGCAGGTTGTATGGCTATGGTCGAAATGTCTTTTTAAAAGCCAACTATAAGTGGTAGGTGTTTTAAAGCGATACCAGTTCAGCGATATTGGCTCGTTAGTTACCTTTTATTTGTAAACTGAACAAGACATTGTTTTAAAGCTCAAAAGAGTAGGTATAGTGTTTTTCAAAGAAGAGTATGAAAGCGTAAAGACGATATCTAAAGTAAGCCGTCGCATAGCGGAGGTCGAACCCGTCACTACTTGATAAACCTATGAATAATCACAAGAAGTTACTCTTAATCCTTGGCGCGATCGTTGCAATCGGCCCCTTGTCGATTGATATGTATCTGCCTGCATTGCCAGCACTGCAAGGGTACTTCAATACAGATGCCAGTACGGTGCAGCTTAGCCTAGCCAGCTATTTTATTGGGCTTGCTGTTGGTCAGTTGGTGTATGGGCCTATTTCAGATCGTGTCGGGCGGCTTGGCCCCCTTCGCTTTGGGTTGATTGTTTATATCCTAGCGTCGATCGCGTGTGCTGTGGCAACGAGTGCAGAGGCGCTGGTTTGGCTGCGGCTGTTGCAAGCTCTGGGTGGTTGTGCTGGTATGGTAATTGTACGAGCGATTGTTCGTGACCGTTTTGAACCTCAAGAGATGGCCCAAGTGCTGTCGACCCTAGTGCTCATTATGGGTCTGGCACCGATACTTGCGCCGCTAATGGGCTCTCAAATTCTAGTCTATTTTGGATGGCAGGCTATCTTCATAGTTTTAGCTTGCTTTGGTTTATTCTGTTTGCTGTTGGTGATGCGCGGTATGGAAGAAACCTGGCAGCCGCCAGAGAAGCTGTTAACGGGAAGAGAGATTTTGTCGACCTATGCGCGTTTGCTTTGCCATCGTCGCTTCATGGGCTTCGCGTTATCGGGTGGTATCGCACAAGCTGGAATGTTCGCTTACATAGCCGCTTCGTCTTTTGTCTATATTCAGGTTTACGGAGTGTCCACAACAGATTTTGGTTGGTACTTTGGAGCCAACGCAGCGGGGTTAATTATTGCTTCGCAGACCAATGCCCGATTGTTAAGGCGATACCGCGCGGAGCATATTCTGCATTTTGTTTTGGCGTTTAACGCCTGTTGCGGCTTGTTGATGCTGGGCTTAATACTGGCCGATATCGGTGGGTTATGGGGTGTAGCCCTGCCTCTGTTTGCGGCTATATCTAGCTTGGGCTTTACATTCCCCAACTCTACAGCGGCCGCAATGGCACCGTTTGGAGATAGAGCCGGTATGGCCGCTGCTCTACTCGGTACGCTTCAGTTTAGTTTGGCGGCTATGGCTAGTGTCGCTGTCGGTTGGTTGCACGACGGCACTGCTTTGCCACTGGCAGCGGTAATTTCGGTTTGCGGCATAACGAGTGTGGTCATCATGCGGGTTATGGTGGGTGCTACGACTACCGAGGCGTTGCGACACAACCGAGATTAATTGGATTCGCGATGATCAGTACGGCAAGCCCTTTACTTTTTTGAGTGGGCATTCAATACACTACGCGTTTAACAGCTTTGCCAAAACGGCCACCATTACATAACCAAAGCCGACTGTCGTGGGAACAAAGCTTAGGCATACCATTACTCGTCCAAAGACCGTTTCTGCACTCCCTGCGTCAGGGTTTATGGCTTTTATAAAGAACCCAAAAGGGTTGTAGATTACCCCGAAACACAACGTCACTATTAGCCATTTGGGTATTTCGATTGCCAAATGAAGACATAGAAAATAACTGACGCACAGCAGCACAGTCATAATTAAATAGTCAACATGAGAACGTATAAGATTATGCGGCACTCGAAATATTTTTCTTAAAAACGAAACCTTGCCGTAGATTATTAGCGTCGCTAGCCACGCTTCGAATAAAGAAAAAAGCATCACTCCAGCGGCCGTGACTAAAAGCCAGGAGAGCGAAATTTCGCTTAAGCTGGCAGGGGTGTATTGCAGATACAGGTTGGTTGCTTCCATGGTGGTACTCTTCTTAGTGTAATGCTGATTCGTTTGTGCTTGACCGGCAAACATCATGCCAGCGTCTTTGCTACTTTTATATACCTTACTGGGAGATCGGCCGTATCAACCAACCTTAAGCATTTTATCAAGAATAGCCTTTGTGCTCGGAAGGTTTTTTTCGCCAACTGTTACGGTCTGATTGTCGTAAGCCATGATATGGATAAGGTTAACTGGATGCGATGGGTACAGCCAAATAGAACTGTGCAGTTGCTTTGTGTGTTGAGTAAGAAACATAGTTATCCCGCTCTTTCGCGTACTGAATGCCAACAAGGCGACGTGTACGCCGAATACATATATGTAATAAACATAAGCGGCACCGTTCGCGAATTGGCAATTAATAACATACGGTTTGCCTGCTTATCTAGTTTTTTGAAATACATTAACATTCCTTGAAAGTAGGAGTGCACCGTGTTGATTGAAGTAACGGGTGTTTTGGTTGATTCTAAAAAGAGCAAGGTGAGTGATGAGTTATAAACAGTTTATCCAAGGTGCTGACGTAAGAGTGTTGCGTTCTTCTAGGTATCTTCGCGGGTTCGTTTTGTTGGCGGGTTTGTTTTTATTGATTCAAAATGATTCGACGCTTTACGCTGCAGAGGATCACTCAGATGAATTTATAAAGGTGACGTTTTTAGGGACGGGTACACCAGTACCAAATTCGCGCCAGTTCGGCCAAAGTATACTGATCGAAGCAGGCGAAGAGAAAATATTGATTGATTGCGGGCGCGGATGTGCTCATCGTTTATGGAATATCGATCACAATTTGCTTAGGTCAACCGATCATCTATTCGTAACTCATTTGCATTCAGATCACATCGTCGGAATACCTGACTTATATATGAATGGATGGAATCTTGGTCGGACCAAGAACTTAAAAGTCTACGGCCCCGAAGGTGTTGATGTCTTGATGCACCACTTACGTAAAGCGTTCGAGCAAGATGTCGTTTTTAGAGCAGATATTCAGAATCACAAGGTGACACGAGAATCGCTAGAATACATTTCCAAACAAGTATCCGATGGTGACAAAATCCAGCTAGGCGAAGTAACAGTCACTGTGATTAAAGTGGACCACCACATTATTAGCCCAGCCTTCGGATACCGTATAGATTATAAAGGGTATACGGTTGTGATTTCTGGAGATACCACCTATTCGGAAAACTTGATTTCAAAAAGCCAAGGCGTCGACCTCTTTATTCACGAAGTAATGTCACCTACCCAAGAGCGTTTCGTGCGTAAGCACTTTGAGCCAGCGGTGGCTGACGAAATTATTGCATTGCATACTTTGGCGCAGGACGCAGGCAAGGTTTTTCAAAAAACTAAACCGCGAATGGCTGCGTATACTCATTTAGACAATAACCCCAAATTCAAGGACGAATTGTTAAACGATACTGCAAAAGTATGGGACGGACCGCTGGTTGTAGCAGAGGATCTCATGACCATTACTGTCGGCAAGTCAATTCAAGTGCTGGAGCCGCGATCTAGTGTTGCATCTCCAAAAAGTGACTAATGGCTATGGATACCGGCAAAACGGGTTGGTTGCATGAAGCTCGACGAAGAGATGTTGTGCTGAGGAGCGCCAAGGTCGCCATTTTGGTAGGCACAATATTGACGACGATTAATCAAGGAAATACATTGTTCTATGGCGTTTTCTCAGCCGACCTTTGGTGGAAGATACCGCTAACATTTTGCGTGCCGTACTGCGTCTCAACCTATGCTGCGGTCGATGCAATTCTGAAGAATAGATAGCAAAGCAGGTGAAGGTAAGGTTCCCGTCTTTTATGAACCGGTATTGCTCTGGACAAATAGCACGCTGTATATGCGAGAGAGTTCTCATAGTTCAAAACAATAACGGTTAGAAGCGGCCAGGAAATTCTATCGTGTAAATAATCTGTCTTCGAAACAGTATGAAAAGTATGAAACCATCGCCAATAGAAGTAAACGTCCAAGCAATCGTAGATCTGTCACCACACATGAGAAGGATAACTCTAAAGGGACAGAAGCTAGCTCTGCTTGACCCAAGTTGTGTTGGTGGTTATGTGAAGCTGTTTTTTGATGGTGATTCACAAGACAAGCCCTCCCTGAGAACTTATACCATTAGGTCCTTTAATCACGAGAGCTGCTCGATTGATGTTGATTTTGTTCTCCATGGGGGTGGGCTAGCATCCTCCTGGGCGAAGAAGGTTAGCATTGGAGACGTGATAAACGTAGCTGGACCAGGGCCACGTAAAATGGTCAATCACCAAGCCGAGTGGTTTTTCTTGATTGGGGACCTATCGGCATTGCCAGCGTTAGCGATAAATTTGGAAGCAATGAAACGGAGCGCAGTTGGGTATGCGCTGATAATTGTGAACGATATTAGAGACTGCCAAACACTCGATGTTCCACCTGGCATCGCCGTTGAATGGATCGTTTCTGATGTCTCTTCTGAGGCCGAGGCAGAGACTGTTCTGAGTATCGTCCAGAGTAAGCCTTGGTTGACTGGACTTCCTTCTGTTTGGGTAGCGGGCGAGTATGAGATAGTGAAGCAGTTGCGGCGATATTTTAAAATAGACAACGCTGTTCCCAAGGAGAACTCTTACTACTCGAGCTATTGGAAGCAAGGGTTAACAGACACGGACCATAAAATAATCAAGAGACAATTGTTTGCAACCGACTGAATGTTGCTCAATGTCCTAGAGGTAATTCTTTGGATTCGAGGTGCCAGCGCCGCTTTCACCTAGTCGCTTTTTTTGAATTTCCAGCTTTACAGCTAAGACAATAGCTAAGCAAAACGCGAACAGTGTGAACGCTTTGATGACTATTATGCCATCCCAGACTATCTACTATAGTTTGACTCAATAGAAGTGAGCCCGAAAAATAACGGCGCTTCAATTATCAAACTCATGTGTCTTTTGAACAAATTTGGAGCAAATTAATGGGAATCGTCACGCCAACTAATAAGGAAGTTTTGGACTTTGAAGGCCTCCATCTTTATCACGCAGGAATATCAAATTGCGCTATGCGAGTGCGAATCGCGCTGGAGGAAAAAGGCCTAGCGTGGACAAGCCATCACTTGGATATTCTCCAGAAGGAGCATTTAACACCAGAGTATTTCGGTATCAATCCAAAAGGCTTGGTGCCTACACTTGTTGACGACGGTGTTGTGATTGTTGAATCAGACGACATCATTGATCACATCGACAAGAAGTTTCCTTCACCGCCATTGCGACCCACATCTGAAGAAGGTCAAGAGCAGATGTATGAGTGGATGAAACTGGCGGTCAATAATCATATCACTGCGGTAAAGCCTTATATTTACTATCACAAAGTTCAAAAATTCATGCGTAAAACTGAAGAAGAACAAAGTGAGTATGAAAAGTTACAGAGCGATCAAGACCTAAAGAAATTTCATACTAAAAACAGTAGTGGCGGCGGTTTCACTTTAGAAGAAGTGGCGCAAGCTGAAAAGATTTTAACCGACTGCTTTGTGAAAGCAGAGCGCGCACTGAAAGATCAAGATTGGTTGGTTGAAGACCAGTTTTCCCTCGCCGATATTGCCTGGGTGCCATTACATTTTACATTGATTCGGGCCGAGTTTTCGTTTGATGAATATCCAGAAATCAACGCATGGGCGGAGCGAATTACGAAGCGCGAAAGTTTTAAAAAAGCAGTGTTGGACTGGTGGCCCGGCTTTGGTGGTTAACTCGACCGCAGAAGGACACCCAGAATAAATCTTTCATTCTACGACAAGCGTTAATCAATGGAAGCCGTAAATATTAGACTAAGAGGGCAAGTATATGAATGAATTTAGAGAAGGATGGAAGACCCTATTCGCCGCGACGATTGGAACCATGTGTGGCATTTTCACGCTTACGAATTATACGCAAGGTTTTTTTGTGGGCCCAGTTACTGCAGAGTTTGGTTGGACTCCGCCACAGTTCCTGTTGAGCTATACGGTGATGATGTGTTTCGTTCTTGTGACCGGGCCAGCGGTTGGTTCGATTGTTGAACGCATAGGCCTTCGTAAGGTAGGTCTAATAGGCCTTATTGGCCATTCAGTAGCCTACGTACTCCTCTCGTTGAATACGGGCTCGTTACTGCTCTGGTATTCGAGTTGGGCGTTGTTGGCAATATTGGGTGCTGGATCATTACCGATCGTGTGGACCGGTGTACTTAATGCTTGGTTCTCGAAACATCGGGGCAAGGCAATTGGAATCACTATGGCTGGAACAGGCCTAGGCGCATTTTTTCTGCCTCCAATCACAGAGTTCTTCATCTCAAACTACGGGTGGCGAGCAGCCTATCGTGTAATTGGTATTGGCGCGTTAGTGATTTCGCTGCCCGTCGTGATTCTGATGTTTAAGGAGAAAGCGCTGAGCTCGGTATCCAGTGGTGTAGAGCAAGTTAAAACACAAGTTGAGGCTTGGGGGTTGACGCGCAGTGAAGCGATACGAACATCTCGCTTTTGGGTCTTGGGCGCGGTGCTGTTTTTGACCGTGATTATATTAGTAGGGTTTCTATCAAATTTCGAGCGCATTATGACTGAGAAAGGTCTAGAGCGAAGCTCGATAGCGACAATCGCGTCAATAATGGGATTGACCATCGTTATCGGTCGGCTTTTAGTCGGAACCCTTGTAGACCGTTTCTGGGCACCGGGGGTTGCTGCATTATTTTTCCTAATGCCAATAGCCGCGCTGCTACTGCTTATAAATATCGATGTCACGTTTGGTATGGGCGTCTTGATAGCCATCTTGATTGGTCTTGCCGCAGGTGCTGAGTTGGATTTGTTGGCCTTCCTGACGAGTAAGTACTTTGGTACGGCGCATTACGCCTCAATTTTTGGCGTAATACTGGCTTTTTTCACTTTCGGTGGTGGTATCGGCCCGCCCATATTCGGAGCTATGGCTCAAGCTTATGACGGCTACTCTGTGATTCTTTCAATCTCAGTCGCATTACTCGCTATCTCTATAGGATTGTTTCTCGCGCTGGGCAGCTATCCCGATGAAGAACACTAATTTTTTAATGGGTTGAGTTTTCACGAAAGGTCGCCCGCATACATAATATTTTTAGTAACACGAAGATAAAATGACAAATACAAAAAAAGAATTTGAATATATTGTTATCGGTGCTGGGTCGGCTGGTTGTGTGGTCACCAACAGGTTAGCTAAAGCAGGAAAACAGGTTCTTCTGCTTGAGGCTGGTCCTTCAGACAACAGTTTTTTTGTACATACTCCTGCGACGATTATGCAAGTAATTGGCACCGAACGTACTTTTATTTACCGATCAAAAAGTGCGCCTGAACTGGATGGTAGAGCTACAACAATACCCCAAGGCCGAACTTTAGGAGGAAGCTCTTCTGTCAATGGAATGGTCTATATGCGAGGCAACGCGGAAGACTACAATGGCTGGGAAAAAAGTGGTTGTGCCGGTTGGGGATGGGATGATGTATTGCCCGTTTTTAAACGTGCCGAAGGTAATGAGCGGTTAGCCGGTAAATATCACGGCACTACTGGACCGTTCAAAGTTTCTGACGCGAAACATAAGCACCCCCTGTCGCTCGCTTTTGTTAAAGCTGGGCAAGAAGCCGGATATCCTCATAACGATGATTTCAACGGCGAGTCACAGGAAGGTATCGGTTTCTATCAAACAACTACGTTCAACGGAAAACGATCTTCAACTGCAGATACGTATCTAAATGAAGTCAAAAAAATGTC
>Ga0209223_10002214_pt1 | contig 19801 bp, 21 predicted proteins | sample COG_06_FD_184750 | JGI IMG/M metagenome (GOLD analysis project Ga0209223, IMG submission 184750) | Pelagic Microbial community sample from North Sea - COGITO 998_met_06 (SPAdes) (version 2) | ecosystem: Environmental > Aquatic > Marine > Neritic zone/Coastal water | place: Helgoland, sampling...
TTTTGAATTTTAATACTTGTAATACCTGTTACAGCTTCTTTAATATTTTTGTCCTTATCAGCTTCTATAACTAATTCGTCTAATAGTTCAGAACTTTCAGTGAGTAAAAAATTATAAACCCCATTATTATATATGATAATGGTCTTTTTAAGATCAGTATACCCTAAAGATTTTGCTTCAACTGAATTAGCACCAGTAGGGAGTCTTATAGAATAAAACCCTTTGTCATTAGTTACAGCACTAATATTTTTATTCTTTACAATTATAGCTAAACTAGGAATAGGTTCCCCTGAATTGATATTTCGTGCATATCCAGTAAGTAAGTAGCTTTTTTCAGTAGAATTTTTTGTCTCTTTTCCAATTCTAACAACATTAGATTTAACTGAATTCTTTTTGCTGGTCTCACTGTAGAATATAGGAGTGCTTTTATCAACTTCTTCAGTTTTTGTTTCAGTTTCTTGATCTTTCCATACTAAATTTGGAAAAGAATCGTGTATTATACCATTAAGAGTTAAAACAACTTTCTTGTCAGAAGAAATGAAGAAATTTATAGGAGAATCTTTAAAAAGATCATTTAAGACGGTTGTTAAATCTGCATTGTTATAATCACCAGACATTAACTTATCATCTTTTAACCAACTTTCAATAAAATAAAAATAATAGTTAGATTTTTTTTCAATCTCTTTGATTACTTCACTTTTGCTTAGATCTTTGAAACTTAGGGTGATTTTCTCTTGATTTTTATTTTGTTGAGCGTTAATAGCACAAAAAACGAAAAACATTAAAATACATATATAGCTCTTCATTTTATTTTATATCGGTTTTAGTTATGAATGTGGTTATATTTTCTATAAGAGTTGTATAAAAAGTTTCTTTATCAGATTTGTAAAGCTTTCTCTCTGTTCTGTAAAATGCCGAGATATCTTTTTTGAAATCAGGAAAAAGATGGGTGAAATCTTTTTTTGAACTTATTTTATGGTAATTATTTTCATATAGAATGGCAAAATGATTATTTTCAGAAAACTTACTATAGCTGTTTGAATTAGCTATATACTCACTTCTTTTTTTATGATTTTTTTTAAGTAAAGTAATACTAGATGTTCTATTTATTACTTCGTAAAAACTCAAAGAAGTTCCTTTATTATTTCCATTAAATGAAGAGTTTGTAATAAATTCATGATTGTTTGAGGCAAGATTAACACCGTAATTTTTTATAGAAAACCTATTTATCTTTTCTTTAACTAACTTAATAAACAAATGACTTGATTGGTTTGTTAGCTTAACAATTAATTCATCTTCGTAAATGTCGTATTTCATATAGACATTATAATAGGGCTGATTGTTGTATACCAAATCACCAATTTTATATTCGTTAGATAAAAAGAATTTGTGATTACCTTTTTCCGTTCTATATTGTTCAATATAAATGGTACCGTTATAAAGATCAGTATTGCCTTCACCAATGACAGAGTCAAACCAAGTATAATAATCATTCAAATCTGAATTTGTTTGACTATAAAATAAAGAGGCATTTAATTGTAAAAACAGGAAAAGTGTGAGTTTTAGATAGGCACTTTTTTTCATGATATTTTTGATTATGGATGATAAAAGTAAACTTTTTTTTAAGATTAATTGATATGTCTAATAGTTTTAACAAACGATTTATTTAAAAGAGTTTTTAGTTGATTTTTTAAATATTTTTTTGTTCTATTCTGTATTAAGACGAGAAAAATAGATTTTACCCTTAAAAATTATCTAATTAATTTTTATGAACTTTTTTAATATTCTCTATGTAGACTTAATTCATCAATGAGACTCTTTCCTAGAGCCTATGCAAATCTTATTTTTAATCCAACAAATCCACATGAATGGTGTCTAAAAAAGAATTTGTTGTGGCAATACTATTTTGTATTCCTATCACAGAGATGGGTAGATTTATAGAGAGAAAATTTGAGAATAAGTTTAGGGGCACTAATTCAAATAAACTTTTTTGTATCAATTACTTTCACTCTCATTTGTAATGCTCCTAATTTTAAACTAAAACAAGGACAATAAAGACTCTTTTTTTATGTTAATAGGATGTTGTTAAATTGTATTTGCCAATTCTATAATTAATATAAAAACAATATATTTGACAACCCTAAAATTATTATAACTTTTATGAAGTTATTTAAAAGACTTACTTTTTTTCTAGTTTCCTTACTTTTTGTCACTCAAGTGTCAGCACAAGAGACATTACCTATATATTCAGATTATCTTTCGGATAATGTGTATTTGGTACATCCATCTGCGGCTGGAATAGGAAATACTGGAAAACTTCGTTTTACTGCAAGACAGCAATGGGCTGGAGTTAAAGATGCTCCAACGCTTCAAACTGTTAGCTTTCATAATAGGTTTGGAGAAAAGGCAGCATTTGGTTTTATTTTATTTAACGATAGTAATGGCTTTCATTCGCAAAAGGCAGTACAAGGAACTTACGCGTTTCACTTAGACATTAATAGAGGATCCTTTATTAATCAATTGTCTTTTGGAATTTCTTTAACAGCTGTTCAGAATCAAGTAGATCAATCTCAATTTTTTGGAGATCCAACTGTTGCGCAGTTAATACAAAGCGATAGTTATTTCAATGCTGACTTTAGTGTTGCGTATCATAAATCTGGATTTTCATCTTATTTTACAGTAAAAAACTTGCTGCTTTCTGCTAAAAATAATTTAAATAATAACTTAGAACCTTTAGATCTACGTAATTATATATTGTCATTGGGGTATTATTTTGGACAAGAAAGGTTGATTCAATATGAACCTTCTATAATGATTCAATTAAGAGAATCTACAGGAGAAAGAATAGTGGATTTTAATATGAAGGCGTATAAAAATTTTAATGGGGCTCAACTTTGGGCTGCACTTTCTTACAGAAGAAGTTTTGATGCTAAACCAATAGAGAACTTAACATATATTACACCAATTATAGGTGTTAATTATAAAAAATGGATGTTTTCTTATACCTATTCTAAACAAGTAAATGATATTGTTTTGACAAACGCAGGTTTTCATCAAGTTTCTGTTGGGGTTAACTTATTTACTAAAAGACCAAGAGCTGCTGCTTGTCCAAATATCAATGCTACGTTTTAAAAATCTTTTTCTAAGATTTTTACATGACTTCCTCCTTTTACAAAATTCTTTAGTGTAGAGATGTTCTTATTACTATAAAAAATATGAGAAACATTCAATTGATTTTTTTGTAATAAATCAAATTGTTGAAGAATGTTTTTTGTCTGTTTGGCAACAGCCAAGCCAGAATCAATGATTTGAATTTTTTCTCCAATAACTTCTTTTATCTTTTCTATTAAATAAGGGTAATGAGTGCAGCCTAACACTAAAGCATCAATATTTTCTCTAGTCATAGGTATTAAGTACTGCTCTAGTAGGCTTTTCATTTTAGGAGTGTTTATTTCTCCTTTCTCAATAAGTTTAACCAAGCCCTCACCAACTTTTTCTACTATAGAGATATCACTGTCAATTCTCCCTGAAGTTTTTTCAAAAAGCTCACTACTTAGTGTTCCTTTTGTAGCTAGTATTCCTATTCTTTTTGTCTTTGTTATAAGCCCAGCTGCTTTGATTGCTGGTTCAATTCCAATAAAAGGGACGCTATACTTTTCTCGAAGTATACTAATAGTATTTGTGGTAGCTGTATTACAAGCAACAACAATTAATTTACAATTTAAATTTAAGAGGAACTCTGTGTTTTTAATGCTTAGTTCTATGATTTTTTCTTTGCTTTTTTCTCCATATGGAGCGTTCTTACTGTCAGATAAATAGATAGTACTTTCATTGGGTAGAAGAGTAGTAACTTCTTTCCATATTGAAGTTCCTCCAATACCTGAGTCAAAAAAGCCAATCGGATTGTCCATAGATATAGTAAAAATAAAAAATCCTACTCACTAGAGTAGGATTTTTATACTTAATAAAATAAATGATATTATTTTTCAGGTTGTGTTTGAGGTTTCTGATTAGGTAATAAACCTAATTTAACTTTTAGATCATCATAAACATCAATCCCATCGTCATGAACTAATAAACCTTTTCCAGCAGAAGCATCTAGGATATACGATAAGCCTTTAGCTTTAGCAACCTCTTTTAAAGCTTTTTCCGCTTTTTGAAGTATTGGGAGTAATTTTCTTTGTTGCTTTTCTTGAATGTCTTGTATGGCAGCTTGTTCAGCTCTCTGAATTCTTGCATTGTCATTTTGTACCTCTTGACCTCTTTGTTGATTTACAGCTTGAGTTTGAGTACTTCCTTCTGCAGTGTACTTTTTGATTTTGTCGTCAAGTTTTTTCTTTTCACTATCAATGTCATCTTTGTAAGTTTTAGAAATCTTAGCGATTTCAGCTTGTAATGCTCTTGTTTCTGGCATATTAGCAATAACTCTTTCTAAATTAACATGGCCTATTTTTTGTGCATTTGCAACCCCAGTCATCCCCAATGCTAAAAATGCAACAAATAGTAAACTCTTCAATTTTCTCATTTCGATTTAATTTAATTAATTATCTTGTTCTTTTTTGGTTTCCCCTTTTTTCTTTTTATTCGCCTTTAGCAATTTTCTCTTTGCTTCTATATCAGCAAGTCTTTTATTTCTAGCGTCGTCAATCTTTTTTTTCTTCGCTAGGCGATCTGCTTGCTTCTTCTTGTTAGCAGCTTCTTTATCTGCCAACGCTTTTTTTTGCTTATCTGTTAATTCCTTTTTAGGAGCTGATTTCTTAGCTCTCTTGTCCTTGTTTTTTTGAATCTTTTGATCTCTTACAATAGATTTTAAAACGAGGTCGCTAATATCGTATTTTTTATTGGAATAGAGCATAACCAAATCGCTCGATTTGTCAAAAACAAAATCATATTTTCTTCGAGTTGCTATATCTTGTATCGAATTATATACTTGATCTTGGACTGGCTTTACAAGCTGTTTTCTTAACAGAAACATATCTCCGTTAGGACCAAAGTATAAAGACTCTAATCTTCTAAACTCTTGTTGCTTTAAAGTAATTTCATCTTCCTTTTCTTGAATAAGATCTTGAGTAAGAATTGCTCTTTCGTTGATAAGATCTGTTTTCAATTTTTCTATGTGTCTAGTTAACTTGTCTAGTTCGTTTCTCCATTTTGTTACTTTAGCGTCTAAAGTGTTTTGAGCTTCAAGGTATTCAGGAACATTATTTAAAATAAATTCCATGTCTATGTAGGCAATTCTTTGCGCTTTTTGAGCTTCAACTAAAGTCACAAAAAATAATAACATACATAAAAAGACTTTCAATCTCATAATGTAATGCTTTGAAAATATCATGCCAAAAGTATATTAAGTTGTTTTTATCTTGTTTAGAACTGCTGCCCAATGATAAAATGAGTCTGCCATCCAGATTTAATATTTGAACCTGGTAATGGGTCGAATCCATGAGCAAAATCAATTCCTAGTAATCCAAACGCTGGCATAAAGATACGAATACCAAGACCAGCAGATCTTTTTAACTCAAACGGATTAAACTCACTAAAATTGTCATATGAATTTCCTGCCTCTAAGAAACCTAAAGTATAAATAGATGCTGCAGGGCTATCTGAAATAGAATATCTTAATTCTAATTGAAATTTATTATAAATTGTTCCCCCGTTTATAGTGGATAATCTATTGTTCTCATAACCTCTTAAACCTACACTTTCTCTACCGTCTAATTGAAATTGTGCAATTCCATCACCTCCTACAAAGAAACGTTCAAAAGGAGTGCTTCCTAATTCTTTATTATAAAACCCTAAGTATCCCAATTCTGCATTAGCCATTAAAACTAGCTTACTTGTAAACCCATTATACCATTTTCCTTTAAATAAGAACTTGTAATACTCTAGCCATTTGAATCTTTCAGCAGGTTCTAGACTTTGATAGTCTTTGTCACTGAATAAAGAATAAGGGAATGTAGCTTTAGCACTTAAACTAAATGAAGAGCCATAAGTAGGGAAAATTAAACTAGGACCAGCTGAATTTCTCCCTAAGGTAATATTGTAAGACAAATTATTAAGGTTTCCATCACTTAATATGTCATTTCCTACTCTAAATTGATATTCATTCAAATTAAAACTTTGGTAACTTATAGTCTGAGATAGAGTAAATAAGTCACTTGGCCATTGTAATCTTTTTCCTAAGCCAACTGATACACCAACAATTCCTAAGCTTCTATCTTTGTCTACTTGGAAAGTTTGAGGATTTAATTGAAACTGTTTTGATGAATAAACAGAAAAGGATAATGATTGTGGTTTTTTACCCCCTAGCCAAGGCTCAGTAAATGAGAAGCTATAAGTATTAAATGTTCGACTTGTTTGTAACCTTAACGCTAAAGATTGCCCATCTCCAGAAGGTAATGGCTTATATGCTTCCTTTTTGAAAAGATTACGAATAGAGAAATTGTTGAATGACAGCCCTAAAGTTCCAATAAAAGATCCACCTCCATAACCACCTTGTAGTTCAATTTGACTTCCCCCTTTTTCGATAACAGAAAACTCAATATCAGTAGTTTTATCTTGATAGTTTGGTTTAACATCTGGTGTAACATTAGTGTCGAAGAATCCTAATTGCCCAATTTCACGAATAGAACGTATGATTGCATCTCTACTAAATAAATCACCTGGTTTTACTCTTAATTCTCTGAAGATTACGTGATCATTGGTTTTATCGTTTCCAACAACAGTAACTCTGTTAATTGTAGCTTTCTCATCTTCTCTAATTCTAACTTCAACTGTAATAGAATCATTGACTACTTTAGTTTCTACAGCATTTATAGATGAAAAAAGAAATCCGTTATTTTGATACCAAGTTTGGATGTCATCCGATGTAGGGGTGCCATCACCGCTTATCCTTTCTTTTAATGCAGCTCCATTGTAAACATCTCCTTTTTCAATTTTTAAAATAGAATTTAAAAATTGATCATTGAAACTTTTATTTCCTACATATATAATATTTCCAAATCGATATTGTTTTCCCTCCTCTAGTTTAATGTCAATATTAATTGTATTATCATCATTCCAAGAAATAGAATCATTTAGAATTCTAGCATCTCTAAAGCCAAGTCTACTATAAGTATCTAATATACTCTCTAAGTCTTCCTTAAATTTTTCATCAATATATTTAGAGCCTTTCCAAAATCTTCCTAAGAATTTTCTTCTAGTATTGCTCATCGCAGTACGAAGGTCTCCATTAGAAACTGCTTTATTTCCTTCGAACCGTATGTTTTTAATCTTTATTTTTCGTCCCTTATCTATATGAACTCTCATATTTACAAGGCTGTTGTCTGAAGTATCTATTTCAGTATTCAGGCTAACTTTAGTTTTCAAGAACCCTTTGTCAGTATATTTCTTTTTAAAGTAATTTCTAGTGGTAACAAGTAAGTTGTCAGTTACCATTGCGCCTTTTTTTAGCTCAGCTTCTTCTTTGAGAGTCTTCGCTTTTTTATTTTTAATACCCGTAATGGTAATATCATTTAGCTGAGGCAATTCTTGTACATCAAATTGTAAGTAGGCTGTGTTGCCATCAATTTTAGATAAGTATACATCTACAGTTCTAAACTGCTTACTTTCATATAATTTTTTAATTGCGCTAGTTAACTTATCCCCTGGCAGTTTAATAGGCTCTCCTATTTTTAAACCAGTAAAAACTTTTACAGTTTCTGGAGCAAACTTTTTAAGGCCAGTTACAGACATTCCTCCTAAGATATATTCTTTACCTTTTTCAAACGGAATGTTTTTTTGTACCGGGACGGTGTCTTTTTTTACTACAGAAGTAGAGTCTTTAACAGTCTGCGCCTTTATAGACAAGGCTGACATGAATAATAAAAAAGTAAACAAAAGAGTATTGTAAAAATTACTCTTTTGTAGGTATAATCTGCTCGCTAGTTTTTCCAAATCTTCGTTCTCTATTCTGGTATTCTATAATAGCATCATAAAAATGCTCTCTTCTAAAATCTGGCCAAAGTATATCTGTAAAATATAATTCGGCATAAGCCATTTGCCATAAAAGGAAATTACTTATTCGTTGTTCTCCACTTGTTCTTATCATCAAATCAACGTCGGGCAAATTAAACGTATATAAATGATTATTTATAATCTTTTCGTCAATTTCTTCGATGTTTAGTTCGTTATTAACAACTTTTTTAGATATGTTTTTAATAGTATTAACAATTTCCTCTCTCGCACCATAGCTAAGAGCTAGTGTTAATACAATTTTTGAATTGCTTTTTGTTTTTTCAATAACGTTAAATAATGTTTTTTGGGCATTATCTGGCAAACTATCAATATTTCCTATTGCGTTTACTTTGACGTTGTTTTCTTGAAAAGTAGATAGTTCTTTATTGAGTGAATTGATTAGTAAACTCATTAAAGCATTTACTTCTATTTTGGGTCTTTTCCAATTTTCAGTAGAAAATGCATATAGTGTAATTGCTTGTGTTCCTATTTCAGCCGCAGCTTCTATAGTTTCTCTTACAGCAGTCAGAGCATTTCGATGCCCAAAAATACGATTCATCCCTTTGCCTTTTGCCCAACGTCCGTTTCCGTCCATAATTACGGCTACGTGGTTGGGGACATTATCTGGGTCGATACGTAATTTTTTATCCATAAATCTATCTGCGATTAGCAAAGCATGCTGGTCTTCCAAAAGTATATACTAATGAAACTCCAGTGAACATGTACCAATCATTTGATGTGCCGCCAAAATCTAAATTGGCAAACTGACTAGTAGAATAATCTAATTTATCTGTAAAAGTATATCTAAATGAAGCTTCTACAGCGAAAGCTATTTTTCCATAAACTTTGGTTTTGTAACCTAAGCCAAAAGGAATGGATACACTTGTATTTCTTGTAAACCTGTAATTTCCAGGAGTAGTCTCTAGTCTAGGAGTTTCAAAATCTACAGCAGCTACTTGTAATAAAATATAAGGAGTACTTGTCTTATTTGCTGAAGACAAGTCGTACTCAAAAAAATTATATTCTATTCCCACTGCGAACTCATTTACTGGATTCTTAAAACTAAAACCTCTTTGTTGCCTGATACTATTTTCGGAGTCTGCATCATCTCCTTTTAAAGAAAAATGACTAAATGATCCTCTCAAAGCTATTCTAGGATTTACATTGTATTTATATATAATACTCCCTCCTGGATTATTTGGTTGAATATAGTTTGTTCTGCCAACATCTCCAACATAATTTGTTCCCCCTACGAAAAAACCTATTTCATTTATTTGCGATAAACAATTGCTTGAAATGCAAATACATAGTAACAACATTAAATACCTTCTCATCCTAAAAAATAGCGTGCAAATATAAATAATTCTATTTGCTTTATAAAGTTAATACACGAGTCTTTTTTGAATAACAAAGAATTTAATTTTTTATTGTCACACAGAGGTTAAAGGTTCGATTCATTACGAGTGTCCTCTCCCCATAAAAGCTTGGTTCGAAGTGTTGTTAAAAAAGATTGATTAGAAGGAATGACACTTCTAATATTGAAAGGAGATTTTTGAATGTATATTTTAGTACTCTTTGGAACTGAGGTGATTCTTGAATCTAAAGAAATTAAAAAACTTTTCTCTCTAGAATCTACTTCTAATTCAAGGCTTGTGTTATCTGGAATCACCATAGGTCTTGCATTTAAGTTATGCGGTGCAATAGGAGTAATTACTAAACTCTTTGAGTCTGGTGAGATAACAGGGCCATTACAACTTAATGAGTACCCCGTTGATCCTGTAGGAGTGGCTATAATTAATCCGTCAGACCAGTAATTTGTTAAATACTCATTGTTTAGATATGTTTTAACACCTATCATAGAAGTTGTATTCTGTCTAGCAATGGTTATTTCATTTAAAGCAAAAGAGAGCTCATCGAAAGTTTCTACTTCTGGAGAGGTTTTGATACTTAGCAAGGTTCTTTCTTGAATTGTATATTCTTTGGCGATTAATAATTCTATAGATTCTGCTATTTCGCTTTTTTGAATGTTAGCAAGAAACCCTAGTCTTCCAGTATTAATTCCTAAAATAGGGATGCCTAAATTTCTGACATAAGTAACAGCTCTTAACATAGTTCCATCCCCTCCTAAACTAAAAAATAAATCAAAAGAGTTATTAAGATCTTCGAAACTTGAAAATGTAGGATACTTTTTGGTTAAATGTTCATGCTCTTTTAGAACATTATAGAAACTCTCTTCAAAAAAAGCAACAATATTATGTTTTTCTAAAGATGTAAGAAGGATTTTAATCTCCTTGTCAGCATTCACTGTATATGTTTGGCCAAAAATCGCTACTTTTTTCATGGTTACATGTCTAGGTATTTTTGTAAATAATCTGAACGATCTTTTAAATCTTGTAAGTAAAAGTCGTCTTTATATTGAGATACAATATTGTAATTGTAGCGTCTGAATGTTTGAATAATTTCATTGATATCTTCAGATACTACTTTAACAGTAGCTTGAATCATATCAGGCGTTTCTTTAGAAATATACATACCTAAGAGTCGGCCATTATTGCTTTCAACAATCTGACTTGTTTCACTGGTCGAAAACTCTTTCTTTAATTTTTCAACAACAATTTCAACACCATCATTATATAAAAATGGGCTAGTAGAAAAAATATCTAAGGTGTCACTTAACTCAAAATAGCCTAAATATTGCTGCTCTTTATTTAGTACAGGCATCATATTGCAGTCATTATCTGCAAAAAGTTTTACAAGCTCTAGTACAGTAACGTTTTCACGAGCAAAGAAAAAATTAATCAAATGCGCATGCTCAGAGATAGGTCCATTATTATCTTCAATGGTTTGTGTATCACTTTCAGAAAGGCATCCTAATAAATGGTTATCTTCAACAATAGGAATGTGCGTAATAGGAAATTTTTTAAACAACTTCTGAGCATCTTTTATACTATCAGAAATTGCTAATTCCTTGATCTCATTAAGGATGTATTCTTTTAGATTCATGCAGTACGAATATAGTCTAAAATGACGAAATAGGTTACCTTTGGACTTTATTTAAAACGAATGACAAAGTTAAGTGTAAATATTAATAAAATAGCAACGTTACGTAATTCTAGGGGAGGAAATGTTCCAGATTTATTGAAAGTTGCAACAGATATTCAAGAATTTGGAGCGGAAGGAATAACGATTCATCCTAGACCGGATGAACGTCATATTCGTTATCAAGACGCTTATGATTTAAAACCTATTGTTACAACAGAATATAATATTGAAGGGAATCCGATTCGTAAGTTTATGGATTTAGTATTGGATGTTAAGCCAACGCAAGTAACTTTAGTTCCGGATAGTGTAAATCAAATTACTTCGAATGCAGGATGGGATACGATTACTCATCAATCTTATTTACAAGAAGTGATTGCTGAATTTAAAAATGCAGGTATTCGTACTTCAATTTTTATTGACACAGACTTAAAGTTAATTGAAGCTGCGGCAAAAACAGGAGCGGATAGAATTGAACTGTATACTGAGCACTTTGCAACTGAATATGGAAAAGGGAATTTAGATGCTGTTAAACCTTATGCTGAGTCAGCTATCTTGGCTTACGAATTAGGAATGGGAATTAATGCTGGACATGACCTAAGTTTAGAGAATATCGAATTTTTTAAACAAAATATTCCAAATTTAGCTGAGGTTTCTATTGGGCATGCATTGATTTCTGAAAGTTTGTATTTAGGATTACAGAATGTAGTAAATATGTATTTACATCGATTGTTACAGAGTTCATTGAGGCTCTCGAAATGAACAAGAGCGGTGAATTCGATAACCTCGCCACCATATGCGTAAATATATTTTCAAATTTTGATAACTGATAACTGATAACTGATAACTGATAAATGGAAATCTTACACTCGAAAATTATAGGAGAAGGACAGCCTCTTTTAATTCTTCACGGTTATTTTGGGATGGGGGATAATTGGAAATCACTAGCCAATCAATTTGGAGAAAATTTTCAAGTTCATTTAATAGATCAACGAAACCATGGGCGCAGTTTTCATGCTGATGATTTTGATTATGAATTAATGGCTGAAGATTTGTACAATTATATCAATCATTACAATCTAGAGAGCATCGTTTTATTAGGTCACTCAATGGGAGGTAAGACTGCTATGTTATTTGCTGTTGAATATTCAGAATTGATTGATAAATTAATTATTGCAGATATTTCTCCAAGATATTATCAACCGCATCATAACGAGATTTTAAAAGCAATGAATTCTGTTGATTTTTCCATCCAAAATTCAAGAAAGTTAGTAGATGAAAAATTAGCTGAATTTATTCCTGAAATTGGAGTTCGTTCGTTCTTATTGAAGAATGTGTATTGGAAAGAAAAAGGTCTGTTAAATTTCCGATTCAATTTACAATCGTTAACAGAGAACAATTCGGAAGTAGGAAAAGCGCTGCCTTCATTTACAGTTTTTGAAGGCAAAACGTTATTCTTAGCTGGGGGAAATTCAGGCTATATAACTCAAAATGAAGTTCCAATTATCAAAGCACATTTTCCGAATTCAGAAATTGCAACTATTCCGAATGCAGGACATTGGTTGCATGCTGAGAACCCGAAAGAGTTTTATGAAAAAGTGATGGTGTTTTTAGGAATATCTCTTTAATATATTGGTACATGTCAAAACTAAATTTTGTTTTGTCACAAAAACAAATAATTACAGTCATTTCATTTAGTAAAGAGAAGGTAATTTGAAATAGGAATTTTTTGATTTCACATTAATTATGAAACATTTAAAAAAAGGAAAATATTTTGTAGATGATAAATGGGTAAACAATTTAGACCATTTAGTAGTTACAGAGGCTAAATGTAAGAATACTTCGATTGATTGGCATTATCATCAAAATTCTTATTTTTCTTATTCACTAGAGGGTCATTGTATTGAAAAAAGTAAAAGAAAAACTTATGCCGTAAAGCCAGGAACGTTATTATTTCATAATTGGCAAGATGCTCACTGTAATACAAATCATTCAGAATACTCTAGAAATTTTTATGTAGAATTAGAAAAAGAATGGTTTGTTGATAGAAATATTAATCAAAGTAAGATTGAAGGGAGTATGCAAATCGAGAACCCTTTTCTAAAATATTTATATCATCAAATATATTTGGAAACTAGATTAAAAGATGATTCATTTAATATTTCTGTAGAAAGTTTGCTTTGCAATGTTTTTGAACTTTTAAATGATAGTACTAAAGTAAATAACTCAGTAACCCCAATTTGGGTAAATAAAGTGAAAGAAATAATTCATGATCAATTTTTAGATAAATTGACACTAGAGTATCTCTCTAAAGAAGCAAATGTGCATCCGTCACATTTATCTAGAGAATTCCCTAGATATTTTAAGTCTACCTTAGGAAACTACATTAGAAAAGTTAAGATTGAGCATTCAATAACTCTTCTAAAAGTAAGAGATTCCCTTACAAATGTTGCATATGAATGTGGTTTTGCAGATCAAAGCCATTTCATTCGTTGCTTTAAAGCTTCATATAATATGACACCTAATACTTTTAAGAAAATTTTAGCTTCACGTTAATTTTATTCTATTTTGTGCTTACTCTAGTTTTTACTTTTGGAGCTTAAATGTATAAATTATGAAAAACAAACAATCATTGAAGATAAAATTTAGATTAGCTGCACTTAAAAGTGTTTTGATTCTGTTCCTTTTACAATCGTTTTTAATCTCTTCTCAAACTATTAAGAGTAGGGATTTGAGATTTATTGATAGTATTGCTGAATCGGTAAAAACTACACCCGGAATGACATTATTAATTGCAAAAAAAGGAAAGGTCTTATTTAAAAAAGCTTACGGGTATGCTAATTATGAACTTAAAGTACCAAACAAAACTAACTATTCTTTCGCTATTGGTTCCTTATCAAAGCAATTTACCGCTGTAGCTATTTTAAAACTTGCAGAAAATAAAAAAATATCAATTAAAGACAAGGTAAAAAAATATTTACCATGGTTTAATACGCGAGAGCAAGACAACATTACAATTGAGCATTTATTAACACACACTAGTGGATTAAAAGATTTTTTAATCAATGAAAATTTTATTGACGAATTTATTAAGCCTTTTTCCAAAAAAAATATGCTAGAATATCTTAAAAAAGAAATTCTTTTTGAATCTAAACCAGGTTCTGAATATAAATATAATAATGCAGGTTATGTTTATTTAAGTTTAATTATCGAAAAGGTTGCAGGTAAGAGCTTTGATGAATACATGTCGGAGAATATTTTTAACCCTCTTCATCTACATTCTACATTTGTTGGATCTCCTAATAAATTGGTTCACGGAACTGTTACTGGGTACAATACAACTAGAGATGCACATAAAACTATTTTACGTGAAACATATTTGCATTTTGATCTTAATTGGACTATGGGTGCTGGTTCTATTTATTCATCTGTAGAAGATATGTTAAAGTGGGATAACGCATTAAACACTAATAAAATTATTAGTTCAGAATCTTTGAATCTAGCACAAACACCATTCGTATTAAATGATGGATCAAAAACAAAATATGGATTTGGCTTTGAAGTAGAAACAAAGAAAGGACTTAAAATGATTACTCATAGTGGTATGATTAATGGTTTTCAAACTAATATGATTAGAATTCCTAAACATAGACTATATATAGTCGCTATGAGTAACAGAATTGATTTTGCCCCGAACTTTATCTATAAATTGGCAAAAAGGTTGCTTGAGTAACTACAAATGAAAACAATAATAGAAGATTAGAATCTATAATGTTGTAGGTGTTTTTACCTGTTTATTGATTAAAATGAATCGATTTTAATCATGAACTCTTCATTGTTATTATATTTGAAAGTATCTTAATATTTCTATATAATGAAGAACATAAATGCTGTCAAACTACCGTTTCAATTTGATGCTCAGCGAATTCAGAATGAGTTAGAAGCAATTTCCAATTCTTTCTACCCTATTCTTTCAGCTCAAATAGAAGATGAAGCTTTGGTGGGAATGCATTTAATTACACCAGATAGAGAAGGGAGAGTAGATGAGGAAGGGCATACGTTTCACATGACGGAAGAATTAAAAAAATGTCCTTATCTACAAGAAGTTTTAAATACGTTTAAGTGTGATAAATTTTTGTTTCGAACTCAAAATTTAAAGCCTGGAGGGAAGATTGAAAGACATAGAGATCGAGGGCGAGGAATTGTGGATGGAATCGTTCGTTTAAATATCCCTGTTTCCACTAATGATGAGGTGTGTTTTCATATCGATGGAGAAAGAATTGTAATGAAAGATGGAGAATGTTGGTTGCCAGAAGTAACCAAACCTCATGAGGTAGAAAATCGTTCTGATAGTTTGCGCTTGCAAATTATGATTGATTGTGACTTGAATGATTGGTGGAAAGAAATTTTAAAAGATCATGGTATAGAATTCAAAGAGCCTAATAAGTTCGAAACATATAGTTTGGAAGAACTTCAATCAATGAAAGAAAACTTTTTAACAATGGATATTGACAATAACATGGTTGAAGAGATTGAATTGGAAATTACAAAAAGATCTTAAGGGTTTATTTAAATTTATAAAAGAAAAATCCCAAGTTTTCACTTGGGATTTTATGTTATAAAGAAATTAAAAACTTATTTTTTAGATAATAAATCTCTAATTTCAGCTAGTAACTCTTCTTGTGTTGGTCCTGCTGGTGCAGAAGGTGGTGCTGGTGCTTCTTTTTTCTTAGTAGCATTGATTCCTTTAATCATCATAAACATTACAAAAGCTACAATAATAAAGTCAATTACATTCGTAATGAAATCACCATAAAGTACAGCAACTTCTCCGACTTTTTCTCCAGCATCATTTAAAGTTCCTTCTTTTGCAATCCATTTCAAATCTCTTAAATCAGCTTTGAATACTAGTCCAATTAGCGGCGATACAATTCCCCCAGTAAATGACGTCACTACTTGTTTAAATGCGGCACCCATTACAAAACCGACAGCGATGTCGACTAGGTTACCTTTCATTGCGAATTCTTTGAATTCTTTAAGCATTCCCATATTTAATTAGTTTTAATTAGTTAATAAGCGCACAAATTAAGAAAATTTTAACACTTCAGCAATCTTTTTACACGTTGAGAAATTGCTGTTAACACCTCGTATGAAATAGTTCCTGTTTTATCAGCTATGTGGAGTATGTCTTCTTGGTTTTTAAAAATGAAAACCTCATCACCTTCTTTGCAATCTATCTTGCTAATATCTACCATAATCATATCCATACAGACATTTCCAATAATTGGAGCCTTTTGATTATGAATGGTTACATAGCCTTTTTCATTTCCTAATCTTCTTGAAATTCCGTCAGCATGACCAATAGGGATGGTCGCGGTTTTTGCAAAACGCTTAGCAACGAAAGCTCGGTTATATCCAACAGTTTCTCCAGGTTCAATCATATGAATTTGAGAAATGATAGATTTTAAAATATGAGAGTTTTTCAATTGAGAAGTTTCTTGGTCGTCATTTCCAAAACCATATAACCCAATCCCAATGCGAACCATATCAAACTGAGCTTGAGGATAATTTACCACACCAGAAGTATTTAGAATATGAATCATTGGTTCATAGTCTAAGTGCTCATAGATTTGTTTTACAATTGCTGCAAAATTATTAATCTGATCTAGGGTAAAATCACGTTCATTATCATCTTCACTAGCTGCTAAATGTGAAAGAACTGATTTTATTTTTACATGTTTAGACTCTTGAATTTTAGTTAAAATTAGTGGAATATCATTGTGCCAAAGGCCTAGTCTATTTAATCCTGTGTTGAATTTTAAATGAATAGGATAATTCATTAATACAAGCTTATCAGCATAGGCTAAAAATGCAGTAAGCGTTTTGAAATTGTAGATACTTGGTTCTAATCTGTGTTTTACTAACTGATCAAAATTCTGAATTTGAGGATGTAATACTAGAATAGGAGTTTCAATTCCTGATTCTCGTAAAGCGACACCTTCATGCACATAAGCAACAGCAAAATAATCAACTTTGTTTTGTAAAAAGGAAGCCACCTGTACACCATCACTTCCGTAACCAAACGCTTTAACTACGGCTAAAATTTTTGTTTCAGTATTTAATTTTTCCTTAAAATAATTGAGGTTGTGCTCTAAAGCCTTCCCATCGATTTCTAAGACGGTAACATGATTATTCATTTTTTTTATTCTGAACTGGTTTCAGAACCTTTTTCTTTCAAGCTTTTTGCTTCTTGCATGGCTTTATAATAAGCAGCTCTACTTAAAGGTTCATATTCTTGAGTTTCACCTAAGAAAACAATATTGTCATTATGAGCTTTCCGAAAGCTATAATTGGCTAAGTTTCCAGTTCTCGTACAAACGGCATGTACCTTAGTTACATATTCGGCGGTAGCCATTAAAGCAGGCATGGGGCCAAAAGGATTGCCTTTAAAATCCATGTCTAACCCTGCTACAATTACTCGAATTCCACTGTTGGCCAAATCATTACAAACGGCTACTATTTCGTCATCAAAGAATTGAGCTTCATCAATACCAACAACATCAACATCATTTGCTAGAATACGAATATTTGAAGAAGAAGGAACAGGAGTAGAACGAATTTCATTAGAGTCATGAGAGACAACCATTTCATCATCGTATCTTGTGTCTACAGCTGGCTTAAAAATCTCTACACGTTGCTTCGCAAATTGTGCTCGTTTTAATCTACGAATCAATTCTTCGGTTTTACCCGAAAACATAGAGCCACAAATTACTTCGATCCATCCAAATTGTTCTGTGTGATTTACCGTATTTTCAAGAAACATTTTGTAATTTTAAGGCTTGTAAGAGTTTATCTCATTCAATGTGAATGTAGGCAAATTTATTAAAAAATGACTTCAAAAATCAATTAAAGGATACAACTTATGCACAAAAAACTCGCAGCCGACCTAACCAGTTTAGCTCATAGTATTTTACAAATGAAAAATAAGGAGGATGTGTTTGTCTTGCAAAAGAAAGCACATGAGGTGTATGAGAAATTATCTGTATTGGCATATGTAGAAGAATATATTAATAACACTCCTAATCCAGAACATACTAAGGAAGAGCTTTTAGAGAAGATTGAAAGCATTGTTGAAGAGGTTAAAGAAGAACCAGAAATAGCTGATGAAGTAATTGACCAGAAAATTGAAGAGGTTAAATTGAAGTCTGAAGAAATTCAAGATGTTGTGAAACACGATCTTGAAGAAGAAGAAGAGAAGGTGGTGATTGAAGGTAAAGTAGAGGAGCTAGAAGAAATAGTTGAAGAATCTAAAGAGGAAGAAACAACCTCTGAAGAACCAGAAATTATTACGGAAGCTGTTGAGGAAGAATTTCAAGAGGAAGAAACAGATGAAACTCAAAAGGAAGGGCTGTTTGCTTCAGAACCCGAAAAAGAAGAAAAGGAAATGCCAACGTTAGAAGAAGAGTTACAAGATACTATAGCGGTAGATATAGTTGCTGATTTGTTTGAAAATGCGCCTAAGAAATCTTTGAATGACAAATTGCAAGGTGATATTCAGATTGGTTTAAACGATCGTATCGCTTTTGTGAAGAATCTGTTTGATGGAAGTCAAGAAGATTTTAACCGTGTGGTTTCTCAATTAAATACACTTAAAACAGAAAAAGAAGCAAAGAAGTTTATAAATAAAATGGTAAAACCAGATTATGATTGGACAGAAAAAGAAGAACTCGAAGAGCGTTTTATGGATATTGTAGAACGTAAATTTGCCTAAACTAATTTTATGAAAATAGAAGTATCTAACGGAGAGATTATAGATAAGTACACAATTTTAGAAATTAAACTTTCTGAAATAAAAGATGCCAAGAAATTGATCAATATTCAAAATGAACACAACATTTTAACACCTGTTGTTGAAAGTATCTATGAAGGTGCTAAAAATGCAAAGCATCTGAAAAAACTACAGAATGACCTGTTAGAGGTGAATAAAAAATTGTGGAAAATAGAAGATGATATCAGAGAGTGCGAAAGAGCTAATGATTTTGGGCAAACTTTTGTGGATTTGGCACGCGCGGTATATTATACAAATGATGATCGTTCTGATGTTAAGAAAGAAATAAACGAGTATACGGGATCTGATTTAGTAGAAGAAAAATCCTACGAAGATTATAAATCAGAATAAATTTATGATGAAGAAAATATTACTATTTTTTGGAATACTTTTCTTGAGTATAAACGCTCTTCAAGCTCAAAAAATTGAGATGGTAAAACGGATGGGAACAAATATGTTTTATCAAGATGGAGAGTTTCTTTCTCAGAAAAAGGCTTTAGAATTAATGAAAGGAAATCAGAATGCCTATGATTTGATGAAATCTGCTAGATCTAATAGCAGCATCTCAAAAGCTTTAGGGTTTACTGGAGGGTTACTCGTTGGTTTTCCAATAGGAACTGCACTAGGAGGAGGCGATCCAGAATGGGGATTAGCTGCTGCAGGAGCTGTACTTATAGGAATTTCTATTCCTTTGAATTCTACATTTAATAAAAAGTCTAAACAAGCAATTGAAATCTATAATTCAGGATTACCTAGTGTTGGATATAATTTCAAACCTGAGTTTCATCTTAATTTTAAGGGTAATGGATTATCCATTGCCATAACTTTTTAAATTGGTAAGAAACTTTTTATTTTAGCCATTAGCCATTAGCCATTAGCCATTAGCCATTAGCCATTAGCCATTAGCCATTAGCCATTAGCCATTAGCCATTAGCCATTAGC
>Ga0209223_10002216_pt1 | contig 19799 bp, 16 predicted proteins | sample COG_06_FD_184750 | JGI IMG/M metagenome (GOLD analysis project Ga0209223, IMG submission 184750) | Pelagic Microbial community sample from North Sea - COGITO 998_met_06 (SPAdes) (version 2) | ecosystem: Environmental > Aquatic > Marine > Neritic zone/Coastal water | place: Helgoland, sampling...
AAATGGTAACAGCAGTAATAAGTACTTAATTCCTGATTTAATCATAATATCTGTAAACTTTAAGTTGCTTAGTTAACGGCATGTATACTAACATATTGTTCGATTCAATTTTCAATTGGCTGTAACGTCTCGTGTATGGTGTCGTAGCATCCCGAAGGGTGCTATGCACTATACATATTGTTGTATGCCGTTTTTATTTTACTCATTTCGTTTCAGCCTTGGCGAGAAAGCTCTTTGCAACCGTACGTAAGAGGATTGCAACGTGCTTGAAATCATATGGACCATACTAAGAATTTAAATCCGTATAAATTTCATTCACAATTTTAAAATAATCCTTAAAAGAAAGCTCTTGATATTCTGGTTCATTTTTTAGTACATCCTCTAATGCTGAAACAGCTTGTAATACCTTATGCTCTTTTAATAAAGGATCAATAATCTTTCTTACAGTCTTGATATCAAAACCAAACTCTGCGCTTTCAAAACTATTCTTGCCAATATCAATATTAGGCAAATCAAAAAGTTCTCTATATCGGTCAAAGTATTCATTCAATAACTCTTTTTTAAATAGGAGCATTTTTTCTTCATTACCAAGGTGGTGTTCAACAAACTCTCCTGAAGGAATTGAACTTTGCCAACTGAATCTAGAGTATACAGATACATTTTGCTTCTCGTTCAACCGATCTTTAATAAGATTTGGATTCCAAGCTCCAAAGACTTCATTCTTTTGATCATATCCTAGAATTAGGAAGTCTAGTTCGCTCTCTATTACTTCTTTGAAACGACCGCTTGATGGTAATTGTACTCGAGAATTATCTGGGTATTTTGGGTAATATGCTGGAGATATGTTCTTAATAAACACATAACATTTAAAGTTTCCTTTTTGAAAAATAAAAGGATTTGCCTTACTACATTTTGCCCCGGTTTTAGACACTATTGCCTCAAATAATTCCTTCAATTGTTTTTTGGATAGCCTCTCCATATTGTTACGATAGTGCCTTTAATAGTTGTGAAGCATTCGATTCGGTGTCTATAGAATTTACATTACTCAAATTACAATCGTATTTTACATTAGTGATTGCAGGTGAAATTACATTATCACTAATCTTCGGGATATCTCGAACGTTAAAATATTGAATCGAATTTAGGGCTAAGTTGTAGTCAAAATAAATATCAAATATTCGCTCAAATTCATCACCCATTGTTTCGGCAACTACATTATAGATTTTGAGAATCAAACTTGGATCTGATACTTTTTCTCTAATGGTTTCTATAAGGTCATTGGCATTTATGCCTTTTCCTGTTTCAACTGTGAACGTGGATCCAATAATGATTAATGTATCCTTGATTTCTTGTAGTTGTGACAAACTAAATCTGTGTATTCTATCACTTTTGCTCGTACTTTTGATTTCTACTTTATCAATTCCATCATTGAAATCATAACGATCATTTTTACCTTGATGCCAACTTTTGATGACGTATTCAATATCATTCGATTGATTAATAAAAAGTAATTCTGTCCAAAGGCCTTGAATTGTCTTTTTTGCTGGTTTCGATAAACTTCGAAATAAATTTACTAGATTATTTAATTCTGTTTTGATTTGAACAAAAGAGGGGTTAAGGTCCAATTGGTTAACCAAGTTGTGTAATGTGTTCACAAAGTAGTTACCGATATCTTCTGAATCAGTCTTCAGAGATACAATCGTGTATATGCCATCACTTTTATCTCCTTCCTTAGAAATCAGCTTACAATTCTTCTGGAAAGCTACTTGAATCAGTTTCAAATTAATATCTATTGCATTTTTGCTCGTATCCTTGGTTGCTATAAAAAACAATGGAAGCCCATCTTTAGAGACACCTATTTTATGATCAAGTCTATTAGGAATTCCATGGACTAATATTGTGTCTTCAATACCAGGACTTTGCTCTCTTAACCCCTGAAATATTTTAAACAAATCCGTCATTTTCAATTAATAATACCGATTAATGTGTGTGATATAGCTTCAGGGTAATAGATACCTAAAGTGTAAAGTTGTTTACCTCTCCATTTAACAGACTTATGCTTTAACTTAACCTTGTGGATTTGAATGCATAAAGAATCTTCCATTCGGATACCTTTATCTCCCGGGTATGTTTCTCCTCCATCGTTTGAACGTCCCATAAAGATATTATTGATCCAAAGGTGATTATTTCTATCTTTTAACTCTCTTTCTCTACCCTCAGGAACATTATAAGCCATTTGATATATGTAGGCATGATCTATTGTTTCTTTGTCTGCTAGGAAACGCAAATACTGAATCGTTGAGGACTTTCTCAATGCATCAGGCATTCCTGCGATCTTAAAGCCTTTTAAGAATTCAATCACATCATTGATGGACAACTTCAGAACTTTGTGATTCCTACTATCTGTTTTATAATCTTCACAATTATCAAAATTGTATGAATTTATAAAATCCTCTACATAATTAATATTTTCAGAAATATGTTCTAACGCATTCATTTGTCTCCAACCACTCAACTTATGACGAATTACATCTGCTGACAAAATATTGTTCCTTGTTGGATTTAATTGATCTCCCAAAATCATCACTTGTTCAAGATCTCTTAAAGTAGATGATTTTAGTTGTTCTCTCATCACTTCTTCATGTTCTACATATTCCCTGTATTCTAGTATTGACCCTACAGGGAGATAAACTCTACAACTTTCTAGAAATGAGCGTTTATATCCAAAGAAACGACAACGTTGCTGGATTGTATCTGCATTTGACCTGCTAACTGTGTTACGAGGCATGTACGTTACTGTCAATCCTTCTACAGTAAACCCTCTATTCAACATTTCAGCACCCACCAATATATGTGAAGAAGCGTTGCTCCAGTCTATTGCTGAAGACCCCTGTACTACCAATTCAACATTTGTATCTAAGATAACTTCTAATACTTCAGATATTACCTCTTCAAAACTTGGCGGGTTATCTATTTTTCTGACAGCTTCCAAATAGTTTTTCCTAAATGAAGTCAATAATTCAACCTTACTTGGATCAGTATCAGAAAGGTCTAGTCTATCTCCCCAATTTGTAATGATATTGCCTACCCATGAGTGGAACTTCCTACTTGCATCTGTTTCTCTATCCGCATGAACCATCATGGATAGAAAATTCTCTTTATTCAAAATATTCACTTGGATAGCAACTCCAATTAAATACACTTGCAAAGCATTAATCAAACTAACTGGACATTCCCTTAGAGGATTATTTCTATGATGATATACTTCTCTCGGAGGAATTGTAATAATTAAGTCGGGGTTATCGACAAAAAATACTTTTCCGCCTGTGTAAGACTTTCCTGGTGTTAATACGACATGAAATTCAGGAGATAATAAATCCATCAAATTAATTAATAAAGGACCTTGTGGAGTTGCTGTATACTGAATGTATGAATGATTCGGTAAGCTTGCCTTAAGTCTCAGAATACTTGAGTAGGTCGAACTATATTCATCTTCCTCCCAGTCTTCAGATCTGCTATTTGATCTAGCATAAGTATTTAAACTGGCTTGGTCTGCTTCATCATCTATAATTAAAACTCCATTGTTACCTAACTCAGACCTGATTTCGTAACTTGTAAATAACTTCATCAGTTCATGAATATACTTCTCCTTTTTTAAAATGGTTATTAGTATAGCTGGTTTACTTTTAAGTTTCAAGGCATTATGAATCGCATTGACACTGTTACCTTCACTAATTGGATTTTGATAAACTTTATAGTTTCTTCTGTTATCCGTAGCTGTTAACAAATCCTTCTTCAACCTGCTGGTTGTCTGTTCTAGCAGATTGTTTTTTGTGCCAGCTAAGTAGATAATGGCTCTGAAACCATTATCAATAGCTAAAGTTGATAAAGTAGTAAATGACATTGTCTTACCACTTTGCACATAGCCAACCGCCAATCCAGTAATATCGCCAACAGTATCTACAGGATTCACGCAATGCGAAAGAATTTCAGCAGACTCATTCAATAAATTCTCTCTTTCTTCTTCACTCAGTTGGGATAACCGGTTAATTAAATCAAATGTCCTGTCACCTAATTTCACTTGAAAATTTCCTTCCTCTTTTATAATTTTAATTTTTTCTGTCATAATGCATTGTTCAAGAAGTTGTTAAAGTTTAAACGAATGTTTCCAGCACCAGTTGTCCCCTGACTTGGTGCCACTAATTCCGCTAAAACAAGAGATTTTACTATAGCAACTACAGGTTTATAATCTGTCTCGTTTTTAAATTTTCCGAAGAGGCTAAAAAAACTATTAGCCAGATTAATTTTGTACACTACTTTCACTGTTTCGCTCGTATTTTCAAGTATTTCTAGAGTATATAAACTTGAAATAGACGGATCAGTGATAAACTCTTGCTTCAATTCATAATCAACTCCTCTTAGGGTCTCCTTATCTTCATAAGAGCTAATAGTCTCAACGTTTTTTAACTTCTCTACTTGTTGGGCAACATCATGGCTTGTAGGAACAACTAGAGTTGGTTTCTTTTTTTTCGCATCGTTAGAATTAGCTTTCTTTAATTCCTTAACTAACTTTCTTGCAACATTAACATTATGCTCTTTGGTCTTAGGTTTAACATATTTTTCAGCCTGACTATATAGATCAAAAACCTTGTTAGAAATTTCTAGTTTTATACCTTCCATTAAAGCTTCAAGGTCTTCTACTTCTATGAAACTCCCTTTATTAAAACTTACTGAAAAGCCTTCTAACTCTAATTCTCCAAAAATCCTTTTGTACCTGGGAGATCCTATTTGCCCACATAACACCTTTGGTCTGTATTTCTCATCATGACTTCCAACGATTACTCTACCCCTTCGAAACAATGAAATACCATTTAGCTTATTAGTGCTCATAGTTTTAAGTATACCAATAAAACCTTTTACAAAATACTTACCTGATTTAAATGATATTTCCTTTTTCCACAGAACATCAGGACCATCAGGGTCTTTGTAATATGGCGCTTCTAGAATTTCTGGATCATGAAATGCCAATAATTCATCATTGATGTACAAATTCAAATCTCCTTTTCTAATGTATATTCGGTAGATACTAGCTAAATGTCTTTTTATTTTATCTAATTGATGACTAGATGGAGCATTATGAGATAATTTTGTTAAGGATATTTCTGTGTAATGCACTTTTGTTTTATTAGGGGTTTTTATCACCTCCAAAACTTCCTTCTTCTCATCAATTACTTTTTGTAAATTAAACTCTACAAACCTCTCTTCATTTTCGTCAATTGCTTTGGTGTTCACTGACCATATATTGGATAGCCATATAGCGGCTGTTTTCATTCCCATCCCATATTCATGAAGCCCTGTATTGTCTATTGGAATATGTGCCGGTTCAAAAGCCCGATAGTAATTATCTAAACCAATTCCAGCTGCATTATCTTTTATTGTGATAACATCTTCATCTTTATTGATATCAATTCTAATTTCTAAAGAATAACTATCTCCATAAATTGATTTAAATTTCGTCTTATTGTTTTCATAGCTTTGAACCGCATTGTCAACAAATTCAGCTAAAGCGTACCATGGTTTGTTATTTAAATTTCTAAACTGCCCATAAACACCAGTTTGTATCTTTATAGATACATCGTTTCCTATTTGTTGCATATGACTTCCTTATCTAATTTGATTGCAAAATCCTTATTATTCCCAATAACAGATTTTACAACTTCTTTCACAACGTTTACATTTACAGCGTTTCCAAATGATCTATACGCTGCAACGTGATTTTCCATTATTTCAAAATTTTCTTGAGGCATACTTTGAAGATTTGCAGCTTCTCTTTTAGTGATATACCTGAACCCTGCGCCTCCTTTTTTGTATTTGTCAAATATGATTGGTACTTGAGTTGTAGATAGCACTAGTGCAGGGAATCTATCTCTATTTTTCACTCTAATACCTGATGGTCTAAACTGGATGATTTTGTCTTCTAACGTATAATCTACATCAGTACCGCAGTTCCATTCAAACTTTTGGTGACTTAACTTCCAATCAATAATTTCTTTTTTCCAGTCTTCAATCCAATCCTTGTGATTATCATAGAAGTTTCTATTGCTTTCAATATAGCTTCTTTTCCATTTTGGAAAAACATCTTGATCTGTAAGAGAATATCTAGGAAGAAAGTTAACTAAGTCTATTTTAGAAGATGCTTTAATAGGCATGCCAAATTTCCCATTAGTCTTGTTAAGTTCGGATAACTTATGACGTTTTGTAGCTTTTTCAATAAAAGGGTAATTTGCCCCAAATTCCATTGACCAAACTGGAAATCTTGGAATATCATTACCTCCTTTTTTTTCTACTTGTTTTACAAAAGACTGCCAGTGAAGAATATGTTTTAGAGTCTCTCCCTTTAGAGGAATATCTTCATCAGGGCCTTTATCTAGATAATCAGAAAGTTGTATTGTAAATTCATCTTTCAACTCGGGATAATTGACCTGAAAACCATTTACCTTGGTTTTTACACCAACAATGTAAATCCTCTTTCTATGCTGAGGAACACCAAATTGATCTGGTGATAAAATACGTTCTGCAACTTCATATCCTTCCTTCTTCAATGACTTTTCTATAACCTTCCATGTATTGCCATCATCATGCCCTTTTAAATTTGGAACATTTTCGAGAAATACATAAGACGGTTTATGATGGCTAATAATTTCAATTAGCTTCAAGAAATGATTCCCATTAACAGGATCGTTTAATCCCATTCTATAGCCAGCTTGTGAAAAAGGTTGACAAGGGAAACCTGCACATAAAATGTCAAACTCCGGAATTTCTTCCGTCTTGATGTCTTTATGAATGTCTCCAATTATTCTATCAAGTTTAAGATCTGGATGATTTATCGCATAGAGCTTTCTTAACTCAAGTTGAATTTCACTAGCCAAAACACACTCATGCCCCAGCTCTTTAAGAGCAAAATGAAAGCCTCCTAAGCCTGCGAAGAGGTCTATAAACTTAAGTTTTCTAATCATTTTCTACTAATAGATTTTTTATACTGACCTCAAGAATATCTGCTATTCTATATAGATCTTCAATACTTGGTTGGCGTCTATTTTGAGCATAAGAGTTTACCATATTGTAGCTCTTACCTAGTTTTTCAGCCAACCAGATTTGTTTGATTCCTTTTTCTTCTAAAACCTCTTTTATTCGGTTCATTTTTTGAATTATTTAATTCAGTTTGCAAAATAGGAATAATATTGTACTATCTCATTAAATAAGCATTAAAATAATCATTAAGTTTGGGTTGTGGTGGGGAAGTGAAAACTCTTTTGGTGCTGAGGCACGAAGCGACAAATGTGCTTGAACGTGCGGTGTTTTTTTTCAATGGCATACAACGGTCTAGTATAAGAATAGTAGCGGATTTTATGCACTTATTTTTCGGTTTTTTACTGACCTTAAATTTATAAAATTCAATTTCGTTTTAGCGACTAAACCGCTATTATTTTTATACCTTGTTGGCAGTAGTATTTATAATTCTGCCCTTATTAATTCAATATATTCTTGAACTACTTCTTTTGTTTTTTCATAATTTTCAGATTTTTCATTTGTTCCTTCTTTTAAATATAGTTTTCGGTTTATTTCAAGCATTATAGATTCAACATTTTTGTTTTTTTGATAATATTCCATTGGAACAATTGAACCGCTAAAAGGAAAGTCAATTCCAAGTGTAAGATTCTTTTCTTTAAAGAAGTTTACGGAAACATCTATTAAATTTTGTGGTGTATGAAATTTATCTGTTCCAATATTATAATCTGGTCTAGGAATAATTTTATGTTGACTTCTTTTCATTGGTATGTTTGGAAAAGAATGGCAATCAACAATTATTGCTCTGTTATATAGTTCTAATTGTTTTTTTACAGCATCATTTAATTTCAAATGATGTTTAAAGTAATATTCTTTCAAAATTTTTTTCCTTAATTCAGGCGAGATTATTCTCATAGTTTGATTTTCATCAGTTTTTTCATATAAAACTCCCATTCCTACTTTTGCCATAGGTTCTTGTAAGTCATCAGAAAATCTTTCAGGGTCGCAGAAAATTCTTGAATATTCAAAAACAATATTTTCAGATTCATTTGAACTGTATAAATCTTCAGTATGCCAATCTGTAAGTTTAAGGATTTCTTCCTCTAAAAATACTTTTTCTAAAATATAGCCATCTAAGATTGGTATTTTACTTGCTGAATGCGGAATGTGTAATATTAATTTTTTCATATAATCGCTATCTTTTATTTCTCACTTGATTGTAATTTTTCTAACTCTAAAACAAATGAATCAGAATCTTCGCCGTTGTCAATAGTCATAAGAATTTCTTTAGGAAACTTGTTATTCAAATTTATACTGTATGTTTTGTTATCATCAATGAATTCATATAATCTACCGATATTAAAATTAGATATTTTAAATTCTTTAGATTCATTATTTTTTATCAGGATAATTTTGCTTTTGTCTTTGTAAAACCAAAATTCATCTGCAAGTTTTCGTCCAGATATTTGTGAATATTTGTCTATTCCTTTTCGTTAGAAAAGTCAATTAAATAATCTGCAACTTCTTTAGCATCGTATAATTCCACCATCATTTCACTTTCTTTTTCTAGTGTTTTTAATGCAATAATGGTGTATTTATCATAGGTTTCCTGCGTATTTAAAAGCTCCTCACAAACACCAACTCTTACTCTCCAGTCGTGAGAATTTTCAGGTTGTCCAGATTTTTTATTTAATAATTTACTCACTCTTTTATTAGCACGTTTCACTAAATAATTTGAAAAAAGGTTTAACATAATATATTTAAAGTTTTAAAAAATCAAATGAGTAATTTCAGCATATGATTGGTGTATTACTGCCAACGATTTGGCTATGAAGCGTGGTGCGTAGCGACATGATTTATAGCCGTTGTTAGCAGCTGTTTTTTATTTTATTCAACAAGTTGAATAGATTCTCTACCGACCCAAAAATGCATGATTCCAATTTGTTCTAGAAGTGTAATTGTACTTCCGATAGTTCTGCGAATGTCTTTGTCTTCAGGATGGGCAATTGCTACTAAGGCATTAGGATATTTAATCCTTGTTTCAAGCGATTTAACTAATGCCTTTCCAAAGTGATCTTTGATCTGTCCACTATCAAAGAACTTTCTCTTTTTAGTTGGTGATTTATCACTTGCCTTCGCACCTTTTGCTTCAACGTATAAACGTTTTCCTGATCGAGTAGCCACTATGTCATAACCCCGTTGTTGACCTAAACAAAAACTTTCTATTGTCCAAGATTGAGAAACCAAGTGTTGCATCAATATTCTAACTGTCTCATCTTCTGTGAGCTTAGTGTCCGCTTTTTCATCTTGGTTCATAGAGACGAAAAGTAATTTTCGAGACCTACAGGAATAGAGTCTTGTTTAAAATTTCTGTGAGAATTCCAATTATGAGTTCCTTGTTTTGACTCAATGAACTCCCGTGCTTTTTTATTCGGAATATCATATCGACCATTTGGGTGGTTGTTTTTGTTAGGTAAACAATGAATAATCAAAGAGGCACTTGGGTTTTGAACTAATTCTTCGTAGTCACTTTGAGTTACATAGAACCTTGTTGATTCGCGTCTTACTTTAGTTTTCATTTTTGGGTTTAAATAGCTGCTAACGGTCTGTATATGGTGTCGTGGCTGACGTTAGGAAGCCATGCACTATATACCTTGTTGTGCCCTGTTTTTTATTTCTTTTTCTTTTTTGCGTTGGCTCAGACACACTCTTTGACAAGCTTAGGCTTGTGCGGCTGCTTTGTGTAGCTTGGTAATGTGTGTGACTGTTGAGCGCTGGCATTAGTTCATCATTAATAATTCTCTGTTATGTCCTTTGATGTATTCCCAATTTTTGGCGTGAAAAGTATGGGCTACTTCTAATAGAGTTGGTCCATCATAATAAGCAAGTATTGCCTTATCAAATTCACCAATATTGATTTGCTTGGTGTGGTTTACAACGGCATAGAGTTTTAGAATATCAGCCACTTGTTCTTTCGAGATTGGAGCTTTATTCAGCTGTGCAAATGTTGTTGTGGAAGTAGGTTCTATAATGTTGAAATCAGATAGCGTCTTAAGAAATGCTCTTGTAGATCGTTTTACAATCTCTGAATCACCAAAAGATTCTGTCATCTTTTTGGTGAGCGCTTTAGAGCTAATTTCTTGGGATGCATCAAAGATTTGAAAATAGGTTTTGGTGAAGGATTTAAGGATGTCATAGTGCATCATAAACATTGCCAAGTAAACTGGTTTCATGTATTCAAAATCATGCTGCTTACTAAGCTGAATGAGTATGTTGTCTTCAATTTTAGATTTACTTTCCTGAAAGCTGTAAATAAAGGTTCTGAACAGTACCGTTCTTGTCTTTCTTCTTCCGTCTTTACCTGTTAATTCGGTAGCAATATCATTGTAAGCATCATAAAACTCTTCGGGTTTTCTTCCTGGTTCTACCAAGCGCAATGATTTATATATCCACTCTGGTTTTAGTGGTCTGTCGTATCCTAACATATCCTTTTATTTCAAATTCTTAAAGCTCTTCAAATGAATGTCGAAGTACTCTGGTTTCTCATTTTTATATTCTTCAAAAGACTCATAATACGTACTTCCTGTTAGGTAAGTCGCGTATGTTAAGTCCTTCCTTCTTTCTTCGCCTGTAATTGAATATGTAGCTAATTCAATTGAAATTCGTTCATCATTTTCATCCTTGAAGTGATGCCATTGATGTTCAAAATAACTGGCTGTATTCCCTGTATTTGGAGCAATATTGAACACATCTAAATCGTAGGCTTCTTTTCCTCGAAACCTATCGTTTCTACCAACAGCAAGTGTTAACTGCATTGGACTACCTGTACTACCTGAATAAATCAAGTCAATACTTTCAATGTCATTCTTTCTATCGCCCCAATAATTGGGAGGAAGTAGACTTCCCAATTGTTCAAATTTGTCCTTATCGTTTCTCTTGGTGAATTGATAGGCTTGAGATTGGGTAAGACCTGAAAGTTTACCATGCAATTCATCATAGGTGAACATGTTATCAAATCGCTTGAATTCCTTTTTCTTCTTTGACATCAATTCAATTTTATAAAGGGAACAATCATCTCTTCTATGGTGATACCCCCGTGATTCACTTCAATTTTGTCTTTGTATGTAAACATGGTTCTGCCTTCAGGTAGGACCACTTTCTTGTCGTTTTCAAATGGAATGTTGATTTGTTCCATGTCTAACAGCTCGGAATTATCTGCCTGAATTATGACCGCTCTTTTTGCAAAACCATCTATCAGGTATTTCTCTATTCGTTTACCATTACCTTTAGCTACAATAGAGCCATGATCTGAGCACAAATAAATAGTATATCCTTCTTCTTGTAGAATCTGAATGTCTTGTTTGATTGAGCTTTTCAGTAAGTAGTCCTTAGCTGCATTCAGGTATGGCGTTTTGTCTTCTACACCTGGTGGAAATTGTACAGCATGAGCTAATTCATCAAAAAAGTTGTAAAGAATTGAAACGACATCATAGCCAAGCAGCTTGTCTGCGGTCATGTTATCGCTTTCGGTTATATAAGTGCAATGCCTTGGTGAGAAGTTTTTTTCCAAAGCTTTGGCTTCTGCTGGTCTGCCTGGAGTTTTAATATTATATATTTCTCGCTTGCCTTCATAGATAGCCATGCGTGAAATACTGGTTACTGAAGGCAACATGGCAAAGACTGGGTTTATTTCTATTTCATTATCAGCAAGCTCCAAGTATTCTTTGAGTAAATTCCATTCAGTAAAACCCATGCAGTCTAAGCAGAGGAGTGCAATCTTCTCTTGTTGTTTGGCTTTTAGGTGCGGAATGATTTTATCGACTGATAATGGACGCTTGGTAGTTGAAGCAAAGAATACTTGTTCCATTCCATTCTCAAAGAAAAAAGGTTTGCTCCATTGGTCCAACCTATCATACAAATCTTGATCTATATTGTTGTGAGTTGTATAGTTCAGGAAATTCAGTTTCCCGATTAAGCTACTTGCATCTAAAAGGTTTTTAAAAGTTGGTTCCTGCTCGGTTAGGGCAACAATTTGCTTTGATAATTCGGTTAATCTTTTCTCTGACTTTAAGCGATTGGCTTTAGCCAAAAGAGGATCAATATCACCTTCATTGATGGGCGTATGCCTATCTGTTAAATAAACTACTTCCAATAATTGAATAACTCGCTCAGTGCCATAACCTTTTAATACTTTGTGAGCATCTCCATTAATTGGCAAGTCTTTAAAAAGAAAGTTTTTACACTCCCTGTCATTGCAAATGAAAGCAGGTATCTTCTCAACGGCTGTAAGAATAAGTTGCGGCTCTTTCTTTTTACTTAAAGGCAACATATCCGCTACAGATTGGCATAGCTGAAAGCTAATACCATGCTCTCTTAGAAAAGCACAGAAGTCGGCATGCAATAACACTCCCGAATGGTCTGAAATTACCTTAGGTTGTCTATCATCAAGACTTAAACTGGTATGGATTGCATCTTGCCACAACATAGAACTTAGGCTAAACCTTCTGCTTGTATTTCAGCAATCTCGATAAACTCACTTATTTCAGGACTATTCTCAATTATTGACTTGTGAAGTTTTTTGCCAATGGTCAAGATGTCTGAATACTTCTTACTCCTGTATGCTTCTTCAAATCCATATACAATTGCTTCTTTTCGGACTTTTCGCATTTTGGTTCTACTGCTTTCTGCTTCAACTAAAAGTGACTCAAATTCCCTTTTCAAAGTTCGATTTCGTTTGTCAATGGCTCGAAGCTTTTCTTCGCTTGAGGAAGGCTTACGGTAAATAGAACCATCAAACACAAAGTTTTCTTCGAGTAAAATTTTCAAATCAGGTACTTCATCACCTTGAATATTCGATAGCTTATTGAATGCAGTAGAAATGTCAGAGAATGATTTGGGGTTTGCAAGAAAACTTTCTAACCAAATCAAAGCCGAACGTTCATCCAGAATAAAGAACAAAAGAGATTCCTGTTTGCCTTGTGCTGGATCTTCCATACTATTCTTCTTCTTGAAATCTGTGTAGGAGTTTACTTGGCTCGAAGTGAACCAATATCCATCTTGTTCTATAAAATTTTGATACAGCATTTCATAAAAGGATTTTGCATCATAGTTTATATTAAAACCACGCTGTAGATAGTATGCAATCATCTTGGAATACAACATTTTTTCAGTCCGTTCTAGCATCGGGCGTGTTGGAAGATTCGAAAGTAAATCTTCAATGAACTCTATTTCTAAATTTGCCCCACCATTGGAGAGAAACTCCTCTGTAAAAGAATCTCTAGGTTTATAAGCCGAAATAACAAGGTCATTAGAAACCGCATTCGGACTAACATTAATGACGAAGCTTTTACCTTTGTTTTTCCATACAGAAGTATAAGCAACTACAAAACCTGATTTAACTAAGGCTTCTTGCAATCCATTCCAAATGGCAGATTTAGAATTATGATACTCAACAGTAATCCATCTATTAGGCTTTAAAACTCTAAATAATTCTTTGAAACTATCAAGCATTAATCCATTGTACTCTTCCAGTTTCTTGGATTGATGTCTATTTATAATTGCTTCGCTTGTGGTATTGGTTTCTATATTAAACCAAGCTTCATAAATAAAATTCAATTCTGAATACATGAGGTTTTCTCCAAAAGGAGGGTCAACAAAAATGTAGTCCACAGAATTTGTTGGGATATTAGAGAGATTCGTACTTGATTGTGTTGAAATTAAGACCGAATCGCTGTCAAATGACTGTTTATTTATCTCATTTATTTTTAATGAACGAGTCCTAAATTGTTCAAGTACTTCAACTTCAAAAAATAAAGAAGGAATATACATATTGCCACTTATAGTCGAAATATATCCTCCACCTCCGTTAAAATAATTGCTTACGTGAAGAATTGCTTTTTTACTTGATCTTAAAATCAGACTGTTAAAAGTAATTCTAAGCTTGTCTTGAATGTTTTTGTCATTAACCTTGGTTATTCTATCAAGTATAGCTGATAATATGAAAAGATTCCTTTTCGTGAAATAATGATGTATATGAGTTAGTCCGTATCGATCATTTCTTCTTGTTTCACCACCTTCAGGCATTCTTTGAGTAGGAAATTGATATGGTATTTCTGTGTTATTAATCCTTTCAAGTAATTCAAAATCAAAGCTATCTGGTGCTTTCTTATGCCTTTTCCCATCTATTTCGTAGAGAATTTCAACTGGACTGCTAGCAACTTGACTCACCGTACTTCCAATGTAAGGGTCATAAATTTCTTTTAAGACTCTACTGCAATCAGATTTAGTTATTTCTGCATTACATTTCTTGCAAACAAAAGGATCTTGGAATTCGCCTTGTTCGTGATTCACCGCATAATCCCACAAAACAAACTCTGATGAGCACACTGGACAAACTAATTCATCACTAAATAAGATAGATTTTATTCGTCCTATTCTTCCATCAGAGTGTTTTGTTTCAAGCAGCCAAGACAATTCATTTTCTACCTCTTCGATAATTTTTCCGGATGCTCCAAGGAACCTATCCTTAGAAACGGATGACGAGTAATTATAACTAAGAAAGCTTGCTAGTGGTGAAAGATCAATTAATATACCCTTCCTTTTAGTCTTTTGAATTGCGATACCAGTCATCCCGCTTCCAGAAAAACAGTCAAGTACGACATCACCTTTCATTGTAAAGTGTTCAATATATTGCTGAATGGCATGCCATGGAGATTTTGTGTGGTAGGAATGTGCATTTGTTAGTGCATCATTCTTTTTTGTATCAATATCAGACGTGTAAGGAAGTTTTTTGTATTTGTCTAAATCTGGATCATATTTCGAGCCATTGTTCATTATGAATTCCTCAATAAACGGATTTGGACAAGCTGTATAATAAGGTGGATTTGAAAATTCCAAAATATCTTCATCTCTACCTTTAGGAAAGCCTTCAATTTCTTTCAGCTCTTCAAGCTTATTCTTAAGTTCTTCTTTATAGTTCATCGTGTTAGTCTTCTATTTTAAAGCGTACTTCTTTGCCTTTATTGTCTTTTTCCAACTCATTGTAGAGGTTAAAGAAGGCTTGCTGTATTTGGCTTAGGGTTACTAATTCATTTTTCTTGAACACACGGTTCACCAAATCATGCTGTTTAAGGCTAACCACTTCAATGTCTACAAAGAGTTTATTGATGGAAGCAATTAAGCCACTGTTGATGTCTTTAGATAATTCTTCCTTGGAAATAATTTGCTCTATGGCTTTTTTGTGGTCGGATTGAATTTTAACCAATGGCAGTTGGTCTTTCTTCTTGATGACTTCCTGCACCAAGCTGATTTCATATTCATCGGCTATGGTTTTGAGAGAGGAAGTAACATTGGCTGATTCTTCTTTGATGGATGAATATTCTCGTTCTTGTTTAAGAAAGTTAGAAGTCACATCAAACGGAATGTCGTACAAGCTTTCCACATCTACATCTTTGGCTCTCAGTGAAGCAAGGTTGGTCCATTTCTGCACCTTACTATCTAACTTCTGCGGCACATTGCATTGTGCAGAAGCTAAAATCTGGGCTCTTTTGAAATTTGGGTCAGAAGTGAAATTGAGCAAAGATTTCCAATCTACCTTATCGCCAATGGTATTGGATAAAGCAGGGTAGTAAAAGTCCTTTACATACTGCTCTTTAAAGCTGCTTATTTTTCCTTTCATCGGGAAACGCTCATTTAGTACATTGTACTTCTTGAAGTCTTTTACAATGGCTCTGGTATCGTCATGCAAAGTTTGAAGTTTGCCGTAAAGGCTTTTTTCTTCCAAATAGTCCTGATTGTGCTCTAAAATCTCCAAAGCCTGAACCATGTAATCAATACCCTTGTGAGTACTCTCGAAATACTCCTGCAAGGCATCTTTCAAGTTGTGCATTTCGCCTAGCAGATTGGATATATCACCCAGCTTGCTTTGGTAGCTGCTGATTGTATTGAACTTCGCGTGGTTGTTTATTTCCAACCCTGCCCAATCAATGGACTTTATTTCATCAAACTTTGCTTTTACGCTATCTACATTTAGGTAACTGGTGCTTTTGGCTGCCAAACGCTGAATGAGTAAATCAATATCCTTAATATCCTTAGAAATCTCAGCTACCTTTTTCTTGTACTCAGCAAATGCATCATTGCGGTGCTTCTCTTGGAGCATCATGTTGCCGTTTAAGCCAAGTGCATTGAGTAGGTTTTGAGCAAAGTCATAAGAAAGGTCATCCTTTTTAGTGGCGTAAATGATATTCTCAAACATATTCAGGCTTTTAAACTTCTCTTTGATATTAGAGATGTCTAATTCATCACCACCACGCCCTTTCAAGGTAGTCTTACCCAATGCGGTAAGGACCACTAAGAAGAAATGAACCACTTGTGGTTCTAATCCATAAGGTTTGCTTGTAAACTGCTGTACAATCTCCTTTTCAATATCTACAACTTTGCCCTTTTTAGCACTGACAATGGATTGAATTTGACTAACTACTTTATTTCCGTTCAACTCAGGGTCGCCATTGGCGTTGATAAGATTGAGACTGGATAAGAAGTTCTTTGCCCGTTGAGAAATGCTTCTGAAATTACCATTGGTGGTTTCATCCGCAATTTGAGAAAGTGAATACGTGATATTTCCTGAAGAAAGGATCTCAGCATATTTAGGATGTTCAGGATATTCCTTATTAAAGCAGTCGTCAAATACTTTTTTCTTGAGTTCAGAGATGACTTCAGATAGATTGTTGTATTCTTTACCAAGCGTAGACTTGATACTGATGATATCACCATTAATGCTTGTGGAAGCATAATTCTGAATCTGTTTGGTCAGCTGGTACTTAACACCTGGTACAGTAATGCCTTTGGGGTCACGATAGCCATTGATGCTGTCAGTCAGCTTTCGGGACATAACGCTGGTAAGGATGTTCTTTGACATCAAAGAACGAATTGCCACAATACGTTTGACACGTTCAATATTCTCCTGGCTTCCAAACTGTATTTCAATATTCAGTTGATTGGGTGCGTAGGTTGGAATCTTCTTTTTACTGAATGGTGACTGGAAGACGATCACGTAATCAGCACTCTCTACTTCTTCTACTTCTTCTCCTTTTCGGTTGAAAATGATGAATCCCTTGCGGAATGATTTGACAGATTGCCAAGTAGTTTCATCTTCAAAAATGTTGGGAATGTTCTTGTAGTTTTCAAGGTCAAGGATTTCTTTCAATTGGTCAAATACAACATCTTCTTGCTTGTCTTCGTTTCCACCAACCGCGTTGATTTCGTTATCAATACGTTCTTCAGGGTCCTGTCCATCTATAGCAGGGTCAAACTTGAAGTAGTCATTTCCTGTTTGTTCATCCTTCACTACTTTTAAGTAGAAACCATCAGTGGCTTCCCGTACTTTCTTCACAATTTGAGCCACACGAACGTGGGCTTCAAATGTGTCGTTCGGGTGAATGATAAGTAGCTTTTGAGCCAATTCTTTAGCGGTTGCTCCATTTTCACCTTTACTCCACAAGGCATAAACAGCAAGACCTTTGATAATCTTCAAAGCATCTTCATGGAACTTGCGCTCCAAGTTGGCTATAATCTTTTCCCTTACAATGTTGACTACCTTGACAAGGTCATAGACTCCTTCAAGATTTCTGTTGTTCGGGTTGTTGGCAAGAATGTCATAAATGCGATCGAAAGTAAAGAAGTAGGGGAAAGGTTTAGAAACTACATGCTTCAATTCACTTTGCGCAAATTGAATGATACCCCTTTTCTCGAAATACGGTAACTCATGGAAAAGGTCCAATAAGTCAGGTGTAAATGGAAAAAGTTCAATAAACTCTTCCTGATTATTTGCTACGGTTTCAATCTTATTAATGAAGGGCTTTAGCTCCGTTTCAATCTTGAGTTTTTGCTCCTTAGTCTTAGGAACAATTCTTTGAGAGATTACCTTCTTAACTGCTTCTCTGCGAATTATGATGTTCTGGAAACGTTGACTTATTCGAGCTTCATCTGCTGCGATATTTGCTAATCGTGGACTTGAATAGATGTCTTCCTGCATGGAGATTGCCAAGACAATGTCTTCGTCCTGGCACACTTGAGCCACAACACGTAAGAACTGGAAGTCCCTTTTAATTTTGTATTCTTCTTTAGCCTGCAAAAAGTCTGAAACTTCATCCACAACTACCAATAAGCCTTTGGTTGGGTCTTTTTGTTTAAGTAATTGGATAATGTCAGAAAGGTGTTCTTTGATGTCAAGCGTTACTCCGTCTTCATACTTTGGAATATCAAATCCATATTCTCTTTTGATTTGCTTTTCAAGTTCCCTAAAGAAGAAATAAGCAAGGTCAACATTTACAGGTTGTAGCTCAAACTGGACTGTAAAGAAGCTACGAGAAATCGTTTCAGCTTCTTTCCTAACATCCTTATTCTTTATGAGTGAGCGTAGCGAAGGATTATTGATTATGCTTACTAAGAAAGCAATCAAGTGAGACTTACCACTACCGTAGTTACCAATAATTTTAACCGCTTTATGATTGGGCTTTTTGATGTTGTCAATGAAGTCCTTAATCTGGGTTTCAAGACCTTCTGAAATAATGTAACTGGAAACTAATTCCTTTTGTAAGTCATCATGTTTCAGGTCGGTGTCAATATCAACCACATCTTTAATCTCCGTGTAGTTGAATAGCTTACCAATTGCCCCTACAGATAATTTGTCTTGAGGTTTGTATCCGCCTTCTGGCTCAGCTACAATGCTTTTATAGTTGTCTTCAATATCATCAATCTTGGTAATTAGAATATCGTTGATGTCTTTATCGTAGTATTCATCACTTCCTACTTTTCCATAAGATATTCTGTTGCTGATGATCTTCTCATCTTCTAAAAACAATACACTACTCTTATTACGCGAATTGTATTTGAAAGCGCCAACAGGTGAAATCTTTGTGAATGCATCATGGTATAGGATACTCGCATTCAGTAGAATTAATTTATCTGGTTTGTTGGAAAACCATTCTTTGATATGCTGTCCTACATCATGGCTTGGTTCGCCTTTGGCTTCAAGTTCCGCAAATATTGGTGCTAACTCTTCGCCTACATCTACCTTGGTGTAGCCAATGGAATCTAAGTAGTTAATGATCTTCTCTCGTTTCGTACTATTATTTCCTACAACAGCCCACAATTTGAATCGAAGGCTGTTTGCGAGAGATAGGTATGTGTCTATGTGTTTTGATTCTTTCATCGTCTATCTAATATCCTTTTGTTCGACTAATAATTCTTTGACTTCAACATCAAGAATTTTAGCTATTTCATATAATATTTCAAGTCTTGGTTGTTGTCTATTTTGGACGTATCCGTTTACCATATTGTAACTCTTTCCAAGTTTTTCAGCCAACCAAGTCTGCTTAATTCCTTTAGCTTCAAGCGCTTCTTTTATTCGGTTCATTTCCGTCTAAATTATTCAGCCAAATTAATCTTTTTATCCCGTTTTACGATATATAAATCGTTCGTTTTTTTGTTTTCAGTTCAGCGTGGGCAAAAAAATAGACTCTTTTGGTTTTGCGAAGCGGTGGCTTGTGTTTCGGGCAAAACCAAATGTGCCTATTTGTGCGTTGGCTGTTCTTTTTTAATGGGGCACAACGTTTGGCTAATAACACTTGTGCTATTATCCTTTTTTATCGTTTTTATTTAAGTTATTAATATTCAGCTGATTATGATTATTTAGCCTGTCGAGTGGACTAGAAATCGAATTTAAGCTTTTT
>Ga0209223_10002217_pt1 | contig 19779 bp, 21 predicted proteins | sample COG_06_FD_184750 | JGI IMG/M metagenome (GOLD analysis project Ga0209223, IMG submission 184750) | Pelagic Microbial community sample from North Sea - COGITO 998_met_06 (SPAdes) (version 2) | ecosystem: Environmental > Aquatic > Marine > Neritic zone/Coastal water | place: Helgoland, sampling...
ACAATAGACCCCGAAAAATTATTGGTTTTAAAACACCTAAAGAAATAATGGAATCTGAGCTAAATTTTGTAGCTTAGACTCAACTTAAAAAAAGCAACGTTTGTTGCGTTACAAACTTGAATGCAGCCTCTTCTTTATATCTTGAGTTTTTTTTCAGGTACATTTTTTCGCTTCTATAATCAAACCAAACAGTAAATCTTTTTAAAATACCCGCACCTAAGGTACCGCTCCTTCCTTTAATTTTTTTAGCCTTTTTTGCGACATCCTCATTCAAAAAAGAAACTATTGGATTCCCAAAATCATATCCTCCAAAAGCAAAGGTTTCTATTCTAGATTTATCTCCATGAATACTACCCGTCAAACTTTCTCCTAACAAATCTGTAAAATATTTAGGCGGTAATTTTTCAAATTTATTTACATCCTTGAACAACCATAAAGCCTCAGTACCACCTGTATCGATTAATAATTTTACAGGTTTATGAGCGGTATCATTTTCAAATATTTTAACCTGACCTTCCATGTACGGTTTGTCATTATGAAAAACCAAATCTATTTTTTGGACTTTGTCCTCTTTGTGCTTTTTATCATAAAAATATTCTCTATCATAAACGATTATCTTATTTCTCTTATAATCAACTTTAATCACATTATTTCTAAAAAAGTCAGCTCCAATCAATCCATGAATCGCAATCCCAGTTTTTGCCGAAAAATTTAATTTTTCATCTTTTAATAAAAAAAAATCTTTGTTCGAAAGTACCATGCTTTTATATCTGACAGTATTCCCCATAGACACATATGCCTTCACCGGTTCTCCATACCCAAAACCTCTAAGTTTTAAGGTTCTCAAAGAATCTTTAATAAAAAACTTTCCATTTTCTCCCAAAAAAAGAATATTTCCCTTGACACCAGTATCCAAAATAAAATCACCGGGCACCCCATTCAATTCTAAGGGAAGAATGATTAAATTATTTATAAACTTAAATTTTATACTTTGATGCTTTTTACCCGGACGCAAATTAGACACTTTTTGCGCGGTGACAGAAAAAGTGAGAAACAAAACCAATATGTAGGCAATTTTCTTCATTAGGTCCATCTTTTCCCTAAGTTACGAAAGAAATCTTTTTTTTCTCAAAAAAAACCAGCTATTATTGAGGGTTTTAAGCTAAAAAAATTAAATTTGTAGGCTATTTTAAAATTACAATTTTCACTAAAACACAAGCATGCCACAAATATCTAAAAAGGGAATATTAACACCAGAATCACCAATACGAAAACTGGTTCCCTATGCAGAGGCAGCACAAAAAAAAGGTATTCATATTTATCACTTAAATATTGGTCAACCCGACATTCATACTCCCAAAGTTGCCTTAGATGCTGTAAAAAACAATACTATAGAAATTCTTGGTTATACTACATCTAACGGCTCTGAGCAATACCGTGAAAAACTTGCCAATTATTATAGTGGGCATAATATAGCCATTGAAAAAGAAAATATTTTGGTAACCACTGGTGCCTCAGAAGCTTTATTATTCACCATCGCTTGCATCACCGACCCTCACGATGAAATCATCATTCCTGAACCATTTTATGCGAACTATAATAGTTTTGCCATAGCGGAAGGGGTCAATGTGGTCCCTATCACTTCTACCATCGATGAAAATTTTGCGTTGCCTAAAATTTCAGATTTTGAAAAGGTCATCACTAAACATACAAAAGCAATATTAATTTGCAACCCCGGTAACCCAACAGGGGTTGTCTATTCCAAAAAAGAAATTCATCAATTAAAGAAATTAGCAATCAAATATGATTTGTTCCTTATTGCGGATGAAGTTTATAGAGAGTTCGTTTATGACGATGCGGCACATTATTCCATTCTAAATGAAGAAGGAATGGATCAGAATGCTATTATGATTGATTCTATCTCTAAAAGATACAGCATGTGTGGTGCTAGAATTGGTTGTATCGTTTCCAAAAACAAAGATTTACTGAATACCATTATGAAAATGGCACAATCTAGATTAAGTCCACCTACCTATGCTCAAATTGCTGCTGAGGCTGCTTTGGAAACCCCACAAAGTTATTTTACGGAAGTGGTGGAAGAATATACGAGCAGGAGAAATATTTTGGTTGAAGAATTACAAAAAATTGACGGAGTTAAAGTGTTTACGCCGCAAGGTGCGTTTTACTGTATTGTTCAATTACCAGTAAAAGATACAGATATATTTGCTCAATGGATGTTAGAAAGTTATTCTGATCAAAATGAAACGTTGATGGTTGCCCCAGCAAGTGGATTTTACACCACTAAAGACATAGGGAAGTCGCAAATAAGAATTGCTTACGTTTTGAATAAAAAAGATCTAGTTCGATCTGTAGAAATTTTAAAACTTGCCTTAGCTAAATACCAACAAGAATTTAGCAATTAAATTTTATGCAAATACAACAAAACGTTTCGCTGAAAAACTTTAATACTTTTGGTATTGATGCCATAGCCAAGCAGTATGTCTCCGTTGGGAGTTTACATGAACTTCAAAAAGTTTTAAGCGAACATAAAAATGTATTTGTTTTAAGTGGTGGGAGTAATTTATTGCTTGTGAATGATATCGATATGTTGGTCATTCACTTAAATATAAAAGGAATCGCTACTAAAGAAATCAATAAAAACCAAGTTTTAGTTTCTGTCAATGCAGGTGAAAACTGGCATGATTTTGTACTGTGGTGTATTGACCATAACTTGGGAGGTTTAGAAAATTTATCCTTAATTCCTGGGAACGTTGGTACCTGCCCTATTCAAAATATTGGTGCCTATGGTGTAGAGGTAAAAGATACTATTGACACTGTTAAAGCCATTGAAATAGAAACAGGAAATCTAAGAACTTTTAAAAATTCTGAATGTGATTTTGATTATAGAAATTCTGTTTTTAAAAACTCATTAAAAGGAAAATATATTATTACCGAAGTCACCTTCCTTCTCACGAAAGAATCTCATCATTTAAATTATTCTTACGGAGCTATTCAATCAGAATTAGAAGCACTCAACATCACAGCACCTACTATTAAAAACATCAGTGATGCTGTCATAAAAATTAGAAACTCCAAATTACCAAACCCTAAAGAAATTGGAAATAGTGGAAGTTTTTTTAAAAACCCAATTATTTCAAAACAACTTTTTGAAAAACTAAAAGTTGCGCATCCAACCATGCCTTCGTATCCAGCAAATGACGACTTTGTAAAAATTCCTGCAGGTTGGCTGATAGAAGAATCTGGCTTTAAAGGGAAACGTTTTGGCGAAACAGGATCTCATAAAAATCAGGCTTTGGTTTTGGTTAATTATGGAAAAGCAACAGGTTTAGAAATTTATGCTTTGGCTAAAAAAATTCAAGCAACAATCTTTTCTAATTTTGAAATAAACCTAGAGATTGAAGTGAACGTAATTGAATAACAATTACAATGAAAACCGAAAACTCAAAAAGCATCATTATTGTAGGAGGTGGACCGGCAGGAATGATGGCGGCTATTGAACTGAGCAAAAAACATAAGGTATCACTTTTTGAAAAGGGAAAAATCTTAGGTCGTAAATTTTTGGTGGCCGGCAAAGGAGGTTTTAACTTAAGCAATAGTTTGATTGATCAAGAGTTATACACCAAGTACACTCCTACCGATTTATTTACTAATATTTTAAAATCATTTGATTCCAAAGCTACGGTGACTTGGTTAGAGGAATTAGGGATCCCTACTTATGTAGGATCGAGCGGTAGAATTTTTCCAAAAAAAGGTATCAAACCCATTGAAGTATTGAACGCCTTAAAACAGCGAATGGTCCAACAAAAAGTTTCTATCTACCTAGAACACGAAATGATCGACTTCAATAAGGACTCCATCTGCTTTAAAAATAAAACTTCTACGATTTCAAAAGAATTTGACACCTGTATTTTAGCCTTAGGAGGTGCTTCATGGTCTATTACAGGATCGGATGGTCATTGGACTAGATTAATATCAAAAAACAACATAAAAACATCCGATTTTGAACCTTCCAACTGTGGGGTTTTGGTGGACTATAATAACAAGCCTATAATAGAACATATAGGAACTCCGCTAAAAAACATTAGAATTACGGTTCAAGATTCAATTGTAAAAGGTGAAGCTGTCATTTCTTCTTATGGTCTTGAAGGAAACGCCATATACCCTTTAGCAAGTACCATAGGGACTTTGCTGAGAAAAGGAAAAACAAAAATGTCAATTGATTTAAAACCTTTTAACACGGAGAAAGAATTAATTTCAAAACTAACCAGTACCACACAACCTAAAAACTATGGTTACGTTTTTAAATTAAACAAAGCCCAAATAGCATTGATAAAATCTTTTACAGACAAAGAAACTTATCTAAACCCAAGTAGTTTTGTTAAATCCATAAAAAAACTTGATATTCCTATTGAAGGATTGAGACCTATTGAAGAAGCAATTTCTACTACCGGTGGTATTCCTCTAGAAGAATTGAATTTAAATCTTTCCTTAAAAAAAATCCCCAACATATATATTGCTGGGGAGATGTTTGATTGGGACACCATTACTGGTGGTTTTTTATTACAAGGGTGTTTTGCTACTGGTTACTTTGTTGAAAAAAATATCAATTAATTGTTTTTTTTCAGACGGTACTTTTACATACAAATAAAACAAACCCGCTGCGGCAATCAACAAACCTAGAAACTCACGAGATCTTCTAAATAAGGTTTTTCATAAACCATTTTTCCAAAAAGTTCTTCTTTGTGTTCTATTTGAATCCAGTCCATGAAATAAGAAAAATAATAGCCTGAATACAATATAAGCGACAATTAACCCTAACAAGAATTTTTTAGGCAGCACTGCAAAATTAGCAACCAAACAAAATACTGCTACAAAAAAGTACAATAAAAATCACTCTATTGGATCAGGATCATTTAACTGAACTACTGCAAATAAAACATACAATACTGCAAGTGCAATATTAATTTTTTTCTTTTTTAGTTATTTCCCAAAATTAATGGCAAACCTTCTTTTCCACTTCCTACAACAATCACCTTTGAATTAGGAGATTTCGCTAGTTCAACTGTAGCTTGAATTCCTTTTTCTTTTAAAATATTATCTGTCAAAGATTGATTTAAAATTCTATTTGCTGCCGCTTTTCCTTCTGCATCAATTCTTTGTCTCTCAGCTTCTTTTTGAGCCTTTTGAATGGTAAATTCATATTCTAAGAATTCTTGCTCTTGTTTCAATTTATTTTCAATCGCAGTTTTTATCGTTGGTGGCAATGTTACATCTCTAACCAAAACCTCATTCAATTGTACAAATTGCTCATCCAAAATAATTTTAGTCTCTTCAAAAATTTCTTCTTGAATCGCATCCCTCTTACTAGAATAAATTTGTTCTGGCGTATATCTTCCTACCACACTTCTTGCAGCAGATCTAATTGAAGGTTTGATAACTCTATCTAAATAACTTTGTCCTTTCTTTTGGTGCAATAAACCTAATTGATTTGCATCCGGTTGGTACCAAGCACTTAATTCTAGTAAAATATCCAAACCATTCGAAGATAAAACTTTCATTTTCTCTAATAACTCTTGTTGACGTACTTCATAGATAATTACTTTATTCCAAGGTGCTACCAAATGAAACCCCTCACCTAAGGCCGGTTTATCCGTTACAACTCCTCCTCCAAATGTTTTATACAATACTCCAGCTTCTCCTGAACCTATGGTAACAGTTGCCTTTGAGAAAAAAATGACAGTAAAAACAGCAACTATTATAAAAACAGCTCCTCCTTTTGGAAAACGTATATCTAATTGATTATTACTCATATTATTTTATTTTTAGTTAATTATTAATTTCTTCGTTCAACACCTCAAACATGGTGTCTGATACTTTTATATTTTTTCTTAATCTTGTGTAGTTTTCTCCACCTGGTATAAAACAGCAACCTGCAAATTCACAGTCATAGAACAATTCTACATCAAATAAAATGCCATCTGGCAATTGTTCTTCTTTGTATATTTTAATTGACAAATTGTCAAATTTCGGCCAACCACCATTCGGACAAAAATCAGAAATGGCGAACATATCAATATTCGCCATTATTTTTTCTTTCAAACGCAGTTCCATTTAATTGTTAAACGTATACAAGAATATAATATCTCCCTGAGCAGCAGGTTTTCTTTCGCCTTTTATTTCAATAGTAACATTCAACACAGCTTTAGAAGTTCCTCTTAAATCCACTATGGATTTTAAAGAAGCCACCAAACGTATTTCACTATCTACTAAAACAGGTTTTACAAACTTAAAGTTCTCTATACCATAATTTACCATCATTTTGTTATTTCTAACCTCCGCAATTTGTTCCCACAAATAAGGTAATAATGATAAGGTTAAATATCCATGTGCAATGGTAGACTTGAATGGACTTTCTTTTTCTGCTCTTTCTTTATCCAAGTGGATCCACTGATGATCTAATGTCGCATCAGCAAACTGACCGATTTGGTCCTGTGAAATTTTTAAATATTCTGAAGTTCCAATCACTTTCCCTTCGAAAGCTTTGTATTCATCAAAACTATTAATAATAACTACACTCATATTTTTATTTTAGTTAATTACTTAATAAGAAGCCTCTAATAGCTCCACATTACTTGACGGCAAGATAGTCAAACTTTTTTCATTTGCAGCCATCAAAATTGTTTCTCCCTTTTTTATCTCTACCTCTTGATTTTCTATCTTTAAAACAGCTTTTCCCTCCGTACAAATATAAATCCTGAACGACTCATTTTCAGTGTAAGACATCTTTAATTCTTTAGATGCTTTGATATAATTTGTTTTAAAATAAGGTGTATCAATCATCAAATTTGATTGATTACTATCTTTGGGATATACAGTTCTATACTCTTCAACTTCTCTAAAATCAATTGCATCAATTGACTCCTCAACATGTAAATCTCTCTTCTTTCCGGTAACTGCATCTACTCGATCATAATCATAGACCCTATAAGTAACATCTGAAGTTTGTTGAATTTCCGCTAGCATAACTCCTTGTCCTATTGCGTGAACTCTTCCGGCAGGCAAATAATACAACTCTCCTTTTTCTACAGGTAGTGAATTTAAATCTGACATTAAAGTTCCATCAGCAATACTTTTTTGATAAGACTCCTTATCCATCTTTTTATTGAAGCCAACAATCAAATCCGCATCTCTCTCAGAATCCATGATAAACCACATCTCGTTTTTCCCAAGACTGTCATGACGTTCTTTGGCAAGAGCATCATCAGGATGTACTTGAACAGATAAAGGCATAGCAGCGTCAATAAATTTAATCAGAATAGGAAATTCATTTCCGTACTGAGAAAAACACTTTTCTCCCACAAAATTAGCTCCAAAACTTTTTGTTAATGATTTTAAAGACTCTCCAATATGAATCCCCTCACTCACTAAAGTTTCATTCCCAGGAACCCCAGAAATCTCCCAACTTTCTCCAATCTTAGTTTCAGAATAATTTTTATCTAAAACAGTCTTTAATTTCTCTCCTCCCCAAATTCTATATTGAAATATGGGTTGAAATTTCAAAAGTCCAATTTCCTTTTTCTTCATACTTTTTTATAAATATAACAAAAGAAAGCTATTGCAAACAATCACAATAGCTTTCTTTTTAAGTACTTTATATATTATGCAGTGATCATACCACCGTCAACATTCAATGTTTGCCCTGTAATATAAGCTGACATATCAGATGCTAAAAACACACACGCATTAGCAATATCTTCAGGAGAACCTCCTCTTTTTAATGGAATTGCTTGTCTCCAACCATCTACTACTTTTTCATCCAATTTTGCAGTCATTTCAGTTTCAATAAAACCTGGTGCAATAGAATTACAACGGATATTACGCGACCCTAATTCTAAGGCTACAGATTTCGTAAATCCTAACATCCCAGCTTTAGAGGCTGCATAATTTGTTTGACCTGCATTTCCTTGAACTCCCACTACAGAACTCATATTAATGATAGAACCAGCTCTCTGCTTCATCATTGGACGAATTACTGCTTTTGTTAAATTGAAAACCGACTTTAAGTTTACCTCAATTACATTGTCAAAATCATCTTCACTAATTCTCATTAATAAATTATCTTTTGTAATTCCTGCATTGTTGATCAAAACATCAATCGTTCCAAACTCTTTTAAAACATCCGCTGCCAATTCTTGCGCTGCATCAAATTTTGCTGCGTTAGATTGGTATCCCTTTGCTTTTACTCCTAATTCTTCTAATTCTTTTTCTAAAGCTTGAGCCGCTTCTACAGAAGAGCTATAAGTAAAGGCAACGTTAGCACCTTGTTTTGCGAAAGTAATCGCTATTCCTTTTCCAATTCCTCTAGTAGCACCTGTAATCAATGCCGTTTTGTTTTCAAGAAGTTTCATTTTCAATATTTTTAATTTGCAAGCAAATATACTCAAACCAACACAAACATATAGTAGATTGATTCTAAAAACACCACACAGCTATGCAATGCATTAGTTCACAACATTATAAAAAACAAAACGGTCTATACCTAATAAAAGATATAGACCGTTTCAGACGATTTAAAACCTATATTATTTCAACACACTAGCAACCATTTCACCAATTTTAGCTGGTGAATCTACTACGTGGATTCCGTTTTCTCTTAAGATAGCCATCTTAGCTTGTGCAGTATCATCTGCTCCACCAACAATTGCTCCTGCATGCCCCATTGTTCTACCCGCTGGTGCAGTTTGACCTGCGATAAATCCAATAACTGGTTTTTTGTTTCCAGTTGCTTTGATCCATTTTGCAGCATCAGCTTCTAACTGACCTCCAATTTCACCAATCATAACAATTGCTTCTGTTTCTTCATCGTTCATCAACAACTCAACAGCTTCTTTTGTAGAAGTTCCAATAATTGGATCTCCTCCAATACCAATTGCTGTTGTAATTCCAAATCCTTGTTTTACAACTTGATCAGCAGCTTCATAAGTTAAAGTACCTGATTTAGAGACGATACCTACATTACCTTTTTTGAAGATAAATCCTGGCATAATCCCTACTTTTGCCTCATCCGGAGTTATAACACCTGGACAGTTAGGTCCAACCAAACGAGCTTCTTTTCCTTCTAAATAAGCTTTTACTTTTACCATATCAGCTGTAGGAATTCCCTCTGTAATACAGATGATAACTTTGATTCCTGCATAAGCAGCTTCCATAATAGCATCTGCACCAAATGCTGGTGGAACAAAAATTAACGTTGTATCAGCTCCAGCTTTTTCAACTGCATCAGCAACTGTATTAAATACAGGCTTACCTAAATGCTCTTGACCTCCTTTTCCTGGAGTTACACCACCAACAACATTGGTTCCGTAATCAATCATTTGACCAGCATGGAAAGTACCTTCCTTACCTGTGAATCCTTGAACAATAATTTTTGAATCTTTATTTACTAAAACGCTCATAGTAGAAGTTTTGTTTATTTTTTAGTTTGTGAGAAGACAAAAGTATCGATATTTTCTTGAACAACGAGCAGTATCCCTAAGTTTTAATATTTCCTAATTTCTAACCTAGAATTATCTATAAATCCTTTATTTCAGATGCACAAAATTTAGGTTTTATCAAAAAACACACATTTAACAGGTCTAAATATGGTTCAATAACAACTTTCACCTTTTACTCAAAGAGTAATCCTTTTGTTTTTTTAACAAAAAATTACAGTTTTTCCAAAGCTGCAAGCGCTTATATTATTAAATTTGATGAACCTATTAATCTAACTTTTAGACTGTTCTTGCTATGTTTAACACAGATCTTTGGAATGAAATTTTTCAAAGCATAAATAAAAATAAGCTTAGGAGCATTCTGTCCGGATTTACCATACTTTTTGCGATTCTGATTTTCACTCTGCTGTCAGGTATATCCAATGGTTTGCAAAACACTTTTTCTGGTTTCTTTTCAGATGATGCTAGTAATACCATATTTCTTAGATCTGGTAGAACCTCTAAACCCTACAAAGGTAATCAAACGGGTAAACGTATCAATTTCAGCAATGAGGATTATGAATACGTCAAACATAAATACGACGATAAAATTCAATATATAACAGCCCGTGTTTACAAAAATTTCACCGGCTCTTACAAAGGAAAAAAGAACGAATATAATATCAGAGCCGTACATCCGGATCACCAATACCTAGAAAACACCAAAGTTGTTTATGGAAGATACCTTAACAATAATGACATCGATAAAAAATTAAAATATGTTGTGATAGGTAGATTAGTGGTTGAAGATCTATTCAGAAACAAAAACCCTATCGGTAAACAAATAACATTACAAGGAATCTCTTTTGAGGTCATCGGAACCTTTGAGGATGATGGTGGCGATAATGAAGAACGTTTGATTTATATACCTGTAACCACGGCTCAAAGCATCTTTTCAAACAAAGAATATATCAAAGAGATTAGAATTGCCTACAATCCCAAAATGAATTATGGTCAAACCTTGGCATTCAGCAAGAAACTAACAGAAGATTTCAAAGAACGTTTTTCAGTTGCACCCAACGATCAAAGAGCCATACGTACTGTTAATTTTGCTGAGAGAAGAAGAGATATCAACCAAATGACTTTTGTTATTGGCTTGATGGTCATTTTTATCGGATTTGGTAGTCTTATCGCAGGAATCGTGGGAATAAGCAATATCATGGTTTATATAGTCAAAGAAAGAACCAAAGAACTTGGTATCAGAAAAGTTTTGGGAGCAAAACCTGGTTCTATTGTAATGATTATTCTTTTGGAATCAATTGTGATTACCTCTATTGCTGGTTATGTTGGTATGCTTATTGGAATAGGAACCTTGTCTTTAATAGGAAACAGTTTAGAAGATTATTTTATCACAGACCCAAATGTAAGCCCTAACCTAGTGGTATCTGCCATGATTATATTGATCATAGCAGGTTGCTTTGCTGGATATTTACCTGCAAAAAGAGCCGCAAGAATCAAACCCATAGTTGCCTTAAGAAACGATTAATTTATACCTAAAAATGAAATTTTTATTTGAAAGTGATACCTGGCAAGAAATTTACGAAAGCATTCGTAAAAACAAACTGCGTACCATGGTTACTATCATTGGGGTTACTTGGGGAATATTTCTACTCGTTACTCTTTTAGGTAGTGCAAAGGGAATGGAAAATTCCTTTAATCGATTGTTCGGAAACCTAGCAACCAACAGTGTCTTTATTTGGGGACAAAGAACTAGCATGCCCTTCAAAGGATTTCAAGAAAACAGAAGAGTTCGTATGAAGTTGAGTGATATGGAAAAAATAAAAAATGAAGTTACTGGTGTTGATTTTGTTGTTCCAAGACATGCTAGAAATGGAACCTTATCTAGAAATTTTGAAACTGCTGATTTTACGGTATTTGGTGACTATCCTCACCTCAACCGAGTTCAGAAGAAAAATATGAGTTTTGGTCGTTTTATAAATGAAAAAGACATCAAAGAAAGAAGAAAGGTCGTTGTAATTTCAGAAGAAATCTTCAAACAACTATATCAAAAAGACGATGAAGCAGTCGGTTCTAATGTATTGATCAATAATATCAACTTTCACGTTATTGGAGTTTTTAAAAGTGGCGAGTTCGATAATGAAAATAGTGTTCATATTCCCTTTACTTGCTTCCAACAAATATTCAATGCCGGAGACAGTGTGGGTTGGCTTATGATTACTGGGTATGCTGATCAAGATATCAATCAAATAGAAAAAGACGCCAAACTCCTATTAAAAAACCTTGGTAGCATTAGACCCGATGATCCTAGGGCTTTCGGAAGTTATAACTTTGGAAAAGAGTATAAAAAAATTACCGGATTTTTAAAAGGTATGCAGTTTTTAACTTGGTTTGTTGGAATTGCAACTTTGATCGCAGGAGTATTTGCTATTGGAAACATTCTTCTGATTACTGTTACCGAAAGAACTAAAGAAATTGGAATTCGTCGTGCCTTAGGAGCCACACCTATTATGATCAAAAGACAAGTGATAATGGAAGCTTTATCACTTTCCTTAATCGCTGGTATCTTAGGAATTATTTCCGGAGGTGGTATCTTAATTCTTGTGGATGCAAAATTTGGACAAGGAGATGATGCTGCTTTGGTGAATCCTTCGGTGTCAATCCCTATTGTAATGATCGCTGTCTTATGCTTGACTGTTTTAGGTACATTGATTGGAATGATTCCTGCAGGACGAGCCACCGGAATAAAACCTATTGAAGCACTGAGTGATGAATAAAATAAATTGTAGATGATAAAAATTGAAAACTTACATAAATCTTATCCCGTTGGAAAAGATTCCCTGCATGTTCTTAAAGGTTTGGACCTAAACATTAAGGAAGGTGAATTTATTGCCATCATGGGAGCTTCTGGTTCAGGTAAATCTACCCTGCTTAATATATTAGGTCTTTTGGATATTCACGATGAAGGTAAATATTACCTAAATCAGGAAGAAATAATAGATTTAAATGAAAAGAAGGGTGCTATACTCAGAAATAAATTTCTTGGTTTTGTATTCCAATCTTTCAACTTAATCTCGTACAAAACAGCTCTCGAAAATGTTGCCTTACCCTTGTATTACAAAGGAATCAAAAAGAAATAACGACAACAAATGGCTTTAGAATATCTTGACAAGGTAGGATTAAAGGACTGGGCAAAACATCTACCTAACGAACTCTCAGGTGGACAAAAACAGAGAGTTGCCATTGCACGTGCATTGGTTACCAAACCTAAAGTTATTCTTGCTGATGAACCCACAGGAGCTTTAGACTCCGCTACTACAGAATCTGTAATGGACATACTAAAAAGCATCAACGCAGAAGGCATGACCATTGTGGTAATTACACACGAAGAAGATATTGCAGAACAAACCGATTACTTTGACTTTAGAAGAAGCTACCGAATTAAAAACTGTTATTGAAAATTCTGGTAAAACCTTTGCGTTAACCCATAATTACGCGGGGAATTCAATGGTCAAACAAGCCAGAGCAATGGTCAAAAACGGTGACATCGGAAAAGTAAGAAAAGTACAGGTTCAATACCTTCAAGGTTGGCTTGCTACTTCGTTAGAAGAAACTGGTCAAAAACAAGCTGCCTGGAGAGTGGACCCAAAAAGATCTGGTATCGGTGGGGCCCTTGGTGATATTGGAACTTACGCTGAAAACCTAACAGAGTACATTACTGGGATAAAGATTGATGAAATCGCTGCTGACCTAGGGATTTTCGGTAAAGGCAGAACTCTTGACGATGATGGTAACATACTTTTAAGATTAGATAACGGAGCCAAAAGAACACTTTCCATCTCTCAAATTGCTGTTGGAGAAGAAAACAACTTAGCGATTAAAGTGTATGGAGAAAAAGGTAGTCTTTTGTGGCATCAAGAAACCCCAAATGAACTGATTACAAAATGGTTGGATGAACCAGTTAAGACCTATACTCCTAACGGAAACGGTTTATATCATGAAGCCCTTAATGTATTAAGGATTCCAGCTGGACATCCTGAAGGATACCTCGAAGCATTTGCCACAGTTTATAAAAACTTCGCAAATCATCTTCTTTCACTTGAAAACGGAGAAACACCAGAGACACCTGACTTTCCAACAGTAGCAGATGGAATTAGAGGAATGCAATTTATTTATGCCGCAGTAAAAAGCAGCAATGAAAATTCAATTTGGACTAAATTATAAGTCAAACATAATCACTAACAATTATAGCCACAAAATATGAGCACAATAAAAGGACCTACAGTTTTTTTAGCACAGTTTGTAGGAGATAACGCTCCATTCAATACATTAGAAGGAATGTGTAAATGTGCATCGCAACTAGGATACAAAGGAATTCAAATCCCCTCATGGGACACTCGATTAATAGATGTAAATAAAGCAGCTGAAAGCAAAACATACTGTGATGAACTAAAAGGATTGGTTAATTCTTATGGTTTAGAAATAACAGAACTGGCATCACACCTACAAGGACAACTTGTTGCTGTTCATCCTGCATATGACCTTATGTTTGATGGCTTTGCTCCAGACAATTGTAAAAACAACCCTAAAAAAAGAACGGAATGGGCAGTGCAAGAATTAAAAGATTCGGGTACCGTAAGTAAACATATTGGCATCAATGCTCATGCAAATTTTTCTGGTTCATTACTTTGGCATACAGTTTATCCTTGGCCACAAAGACCCAACGGACTTGTAGAAATGGGCTTTGAAGAATTGGCTAAACGATGGATGCCCATACTAAATCATTTTGAAGATCAAGGTGTTGATGTCTATTATGAGATTCATCCAGGAGAAGATTTACACGATGGAGTTACTTTTGAGCGATTCTTAGAAGCAACAAACAATCATAAAAGAGTAAATATATTATATGATCCAAGCCACTATGTTTTACAACAATTGGATTATTTAAAATTTATTGACTACTACCATGAATTCATAAAAATGTTTCAGGTAAAAGATGCAGAATTCATACCATCAGGTAAAAGTGGTGTTTACGGAGGTTATCAAGACTGGAAAGAAAGACCTGGGAGGTTCAGATCTTTAGGAGATGGTCAAGCAGATTTCAAAGGAATATTTTCTAAACTTACCAAGTACGAATGTGATGTTTGGGCTGTAATGGAATGAGAATGTTTTTTGAAATCTCCTGAACAAGGTGCTCGTGAAGGAGCTCCATTTATCCAAAAACATATTATTGAATCTACCGGAAAAAATTTTGATGATTTTGCGGATTTAGAAACAGACAAACAACAATTAAAAAATATTTTAGGTATATAAATTATGAGAAAAGCATTATTCGTTGGTTTAAGTTTTTTATCCATTTTATCCGACGCCCAGGATAAAAACAAAGAAATGAGTCCAAAGGAAACAAAGATGTGGGATCCAGTTCCACCAGTGGTTACAGCAAACAAAAATAATGCAGCGCCAAGCGATGCCATTGTTTTGTTTGATGGATCAGACTTAACCCAATGGATCAATGCTAAAAACTCAAAACCTGCCAAATGGAAAATTAACAAAGACGGCTCTATGACCGTGGTTGGTAAAAATAATGGTGGTGGGAGTATCAAAACTAAAGACAATTTTGGAAGCATTCAACTTCACTTAGAATGCAGATCTCCTGAGTTGGATAAAAGCCGTAAAGGACAACAACGAGGAAATAGTGGAGTTTTAAACAGGGAAGATACGAAGTGCAAATATTGGATAATAACAACAATCCAACATACTCAAATGGTCAAGTATCTAGCGTCTACAAACAGACTATTCCTTTAGCAAAAGCATCAGTACCCACAGGGGAATGGAATACTTATGAATATTTACCATGCACCTGAATTCAACAAGGACAAAAGCTTAAAATCCCCATCAACCATAACTATTCTTCATAATGGGATATTAACTATTGATCATTTTGAATTATTGGGTCCTACTAAATATATCGGAATCCCTGAATACTCTGAGCATAGAGATGCATCACTTACGTTACAAGATCACGGATCTCCTGTAAGTTATAGAAATATATGGCTTAGAAAACTTTAAGGAGAGATACAACAGTCAAAAAAAAGCCTTCTAAGAAATTAGAAGACTTTTTTTTAATTCAAGTTCAACTCCACTTGATCATCGGTCTTTTTCATTTTCATAAAATGTAAAGATTTTGAATAATTCAAAATAAATTCAACGGATTGATCAGATGGCATCTTAGGGTCTTTGTTAATTTTTTCGTCAGTGTAGTTTTTTATCATGTAATTCGTTTAAGGGTTATACCATAATAAACGCTACAATTACCAATATATTATATTAATTGGGTAAATTAATTTCTTTTTGCTCCACAAGCTTACGCATATTAATCAATGCATAACGCATACGTCCTAGTACTGTATTGATACTAGCTCCAGTATTTTCTGAGATTTCTTTAAAACTTAATTCGTTATAAATTCTCATATTAAGCACCTCTCTTTGATCTTTTGGTAGGTATTGAATCAATCCTGTAATCTGTCCATATAGCTGCTCTTGAATAATTTCAGACTCTTTGTTTTTAGTATCGTCACTTAAAACTGAAAATATATCAAATTCATCTGTCCTATTAAATTTCGGTAAACGATTCGATTTTCTAAAGTAATCAATCACTAAATTATGGGCTATTCGCATCACCCATGGCAAAAACTTTCCTTCATCATTATAATTCCCTTTTTTTAAGGTACGTATTACTTTGATAAAAGTATCTTGAAAAATATCTTCCGCTAATTGTCTGTCTCCTACTTTAGAATAGATAAAACCAAATAATTTTTGTTTGTGTTTTACAACTAACACTTCAAGGCATTTTTCATCCCCATTGATATAATTTGATACTAAAGTACTATCTGATATATGAACTCGCTGCATAACTCTTCCCTTTAAATTAGTCGCCAAGTGACGATATTACTAAGCTTTTAAAAGTAGTTTTATACTATATGCAGGATAGATTTGTGGTTATTACGTCTTACAAATATGTACTTTTAAATCAAAGATTGCAAACCAATTCCCTATTTTTTTTGAAATTTTAACAATTGTTAAGCTGACTCTAAAAGTAAAATGGATCTAATTTTCATATAAATTGAACAAAGTGCTAGCGTAAATTTCAAAAAGGAATCCTTAATTTTACAGTCTATATTTTTATTTCGATGACAAAAAACATTTCTGCTTTAGATCCCAAAAAAAACATCTTGATTAAGGGAGCACAACTACATAATTTAAAAAATATTGATGTTGCTATTCCAAGAAACAAACTAGTTGTTATCACAGGATTATCGGGATCAGGTAAATCTAGTTTAGCTTTTGACACACTATACGCAGAAGGTCAGAGAAGATATGTAGAGAGTCTTTCCTCCTATGCTAGACAATTTTTAGGGAAATTACACAAACCCAAAGTAGAATACATCAAAGGAATTGCACCAGCAATTGCCATTGAACAAAAAGTAAACAGTACCAATCCAAGATCTACAGTAGGGACAACTACCGAAATTTTTGATTATTTAAAATTACTTTTTGCAAGGATAGGAAAAACTTATTCCCCAATTTCTGATCAGGAAGTTAAAAAACACACAGTATCAGATGTCATTGAAACAATAAAGGCTCTAGAAGAAAAAACAAAATTACTTTTATTAGCCCCTATTGTTTTTGAAAAAGACAAAGATCCAGAAATCGTTATTAAACTTTTAGCTCAACAAGGATATGCAAGAATCAAAGTTGAAGAGGAAGTTGCGAGACTTGACGAAACTTTTTTGCAAAAGTATAATGCTAAAGAATTAATTAAAATAGCAGAATCCAACAAACTACAATTGGTTATTGACAGGATTGTGGTCAAACACGAAGAAGATTTTTACAACCGATTAGCGGATTCCATTCAGACGGCTTTTTTTGAAGGGAAAAGAGTTTGCTCTATAGAAAATCTATCAGATAAAAAAGTCACCAATTTTAGCAATAAATTTGAGTTAGACGGTTTGACTTTTTTAGAACCTAACACACATTTTTTTAGTTTTAACAATCCCTACGGAGCTTGCCCAAAATGTGAAGGTTACGGAAGCACTATTGGTGTTGATGAAGAATTAGTTATTCCCAACACCACATTATCTATTTATGAAGACGCCATTGCCCCATGGAAAACAGATTCTTTTTTAAAACACAAAGAACAACTAATTGACCATGCTTATAAATTTGATATTCCGATTCACAAACCTTGGTTTGAATTAAGCGAAGAACAGAAAGAATTAATTTGGAACGGAACCAATGCTTTTATTGGACTTCATGAGTTTTTTGAATACCTAGAGAGCAAAAGTTACAAAATCCAATTTAGAGTTCTTTTATCGCGTTACCGAGGAAGAAGTAAATGTAAAGTCTGTAACGGAAGACGCTTAAGAAAGGAAACCAATTATGTAAAAATTGCTGGCAAAAACATTTCTGACTTGGTTGATTTACCCATTGACGAACTTGCTGATTTTTTCAAAAACCTTGAACTATCCAAATACGATCAAGAAATAGGTAAAAGGCTACTGATCGAAATCAATAACAGGCTTTCCTTTTTAAACAATGTTGGATTGAATTACTTGACCTTAAACAGAACTTCTAACACATTGTCTGGAGGAGAAAGCCAAAGAATTAATTTAGCAACTTCATTAGGAAGTAGTCTTGTTGGATCTATGTATATTTTAGATGAACCAAGTATTGGTCTTCATCCAAAAGATACAGAAAGACTTATTAATGTATTAAAATCATTAAAAAACTTAGGAAATACCGTTATTGTTGTTGAGCACGATGAAGATATCATGAAAGAAGCAGATTATATCATTGATATTGGTCCAGAAGCAGGATCCTATGGAGGAGAAATTGTAGCTGAAGGAAATTTTGAACAAATATTACAATCAAAATCTTTAACAGCGAAATACCTCAACAAAGAACTCAAAATTGAGATCCCCACAAAAAGAAGAATTTCTAACAAAAACATTCAAATTGTTGGCGCTAGAGAAAACAACTTAAAAAACATTTCTGTTGATATCCCATTGAATACTTTGACCGTGATTACCGGTGTATCAGGAAGTGGAAAAAGCACGTTAGTTAAAAAGATTCTGTACCCTGCCCTACAGAAAAGATTGATTGGGCATGGTGAAAAAATAGGAGAACACAGCTCTATAGATGGAGATTTTGATAGCCTAAGAAATGTTGAATTTATTGATCAAAACCCAATTGGTAAATCTTCTCGTTCTAATCCGGTTACCTACATCAAAGCCTATGACGACATAAGAAGTTTATTAGCGAATGAAAGTTTATCTAAGGCACGTAATTACAAACCAAAACATTTCTCATTCAATGTCGAAGGCGGACGTTGTGAAAAATGCAAAGGTGAAGGAATCATTAACATTGAGATGCAATTTATGGCGGATGTTGTTTTAGAATGTGATGAATGTAAAGGAAAACGCTTCAAGAAAGAGGTGCTCGAAATAAAGTTCAAAAATAAAAATATAGATGATATTTTAAATATGACCGTAGAGGATGCCATTTCATTTTTTGAAAATTACCATCAGAAAAAGATTGCTCAAAAACTACAACCGCTTTTGGACGTAGGGTTAGGTTATATAAAATTAGGTCAGTCCTCATCTACATTATCCGGAGGAGAGGCGCAAAGAATTAAGTTAGCGTCCTTTTTAGTCAAAGGAGTTACGAAGAACAAAACCTTATTTATATTTGACGAGCCTACCACAGGTTTGCATTTTCACGATATAAAAAAACTATTAGCTTCTTTGGAAGCATTGATCGCAAAAGGCCATTCTGTAGTTGTAATTGCGCACAACCTTGAATTGATTAAATGTGCTGATTATATTATTGATCTTGGACCTTCTGGAGGAAAAAATGGCGGAAATTTATTGTTTGCGGGAACACCTGAAGAAATGTTGAAAACTAAAACATCTCATACTGCGAAGTTTTTAGCAGATATGTCAGCCTCTGAGTAGTTGAATTCGTACAGAGACCATTCTAACCCTCTCCATAAAACAATTACACCCTCCCGAAACAACTGAAAAAAGTAGAATTTAGCAAAAAACCCACTAAGCTTTATGACACCTTTAAAATATTATGTATTTTACCCGTTGTGCATTTAGGTTATATTAATTTTAAGATTATTAATATTTCGTTCAAAATGAAATTTATTAATAAATTGTATGATAGTCATTGCGGTAATTTTAGCCAGTATTCTAGTTTTAAAACCGTC
>Ga0209223_10002218_pt1 | contig 19779 bp, 21 predicted proteins | sample COG_06_FD_184750 | JGI IMG/M metagenome (GOLD analysis project Ga0209223, IMG submission 184750) | Pelagic Microbial community sample from North Sea - COGITO 998_met_06 (SPAdes) (version 2) | ecosystem: Environmental > Aquatic > Marine > Neritic zone/Coastal water | place: Helgoland, sampling...
CAAGCCCCAAGCGCCACAGAAGCTAGAGGGGCTGTAAAACCAATTGAATGATCAGAAAAACCCACTGGATACCCAAATGTGTTTTGCAGCATGGTAATATTGTTAAGATTTAAATCTTTATTTTTTGTAGGATAAATTGCTACACAATGTAAAATTATAATTTTAAAATTTGCTTCTTTTTCTATAATTTTAATTGCTTTTTCAATCTCTCCCAAATTAGCCATACCCGTTGAAAGTAATATTGGTTTATTAAATTGTGCTAAGTATTTAAGTAATGGGTAATTATTTATGTCCATCGATGCGACTTTAAAAAAATCTACATTTAATTCATTCAATAAATCAATTTCGTTATTACTAAAAGGTGTTGAACAAAAATCAACTCCTTTAGAAGCACAATAATTTTCTAACTCAAAATGTTGTTCTTTTCTTAAATAATATTTATCGACCATCTTTCTTAATGATCCAAAATGCTTTTTTTTGCTATCGTTATATAAGGTATTATCTTTATATAATGTTTCGCTCGCAATAGAAGTTTTGCTCCACGATTGAAACTTGACTGCATCTGAGCCACACTTAACAGCAGCATCTATCATTTTTTTAGCTAAAACCATATCACCATTATGATTTGCACCTATTTCTGCAATTATGTAAGGTTCACTAAAGTTTGAAACTATTTTTTTTTCTGTGAGTTGAATTTTTTTCATATTAAATCTGTTCCCACCATAATGGATAATCAATTTTTTTTTTAGCAAAATCTTTATTTGCTAACTTTTTAATATCAATATAAATATTCTTATTAAGCTTATTTAGTGCCTTATAATGTTGTATTTTCACATTTAGGGCAAATTTAAAAGATAATTCATCTAATGGCTTTAGACCAATAGTATTGAAGTCATGTTGCCTATAGTAACTAACTGTGTCATTTGTAAAAATAGCTTTTTTACCATCAATCAAAAGTTTAGAAAAAATATACCAATCCAATGCAACTAAGTCAGTGGGTAGCTCAATTTTTTTAAAATCTTTTAGTCTTATGGCAGTATTTGATAAACCAAAAATATTTTTATTTCTTACAAAATTAAAATCTATTTTTTGATAATTTTTTAGTCTTTTTGATAGATACATTTTTTGATAAACTAAATTTTCATCAAAAAGATTTAAATCATTTACAACAATGTCGTTATCTTTTAAAAGCTCCACACATTTTTCTATTCTATTACTTTCAAAAAAATCATCACTATCACCAAAAATTAAAATATCATATTTATTTTCAATACAGTAGTTTATGCCTGCCTCTCTGTTTTTAGTTTGTGAGCCAGTAATATCGAGATCTATAATATTTAAATCGATGAAATTATCTTTGAAATCTTGAAAATTTTTTAAACCATCATTAACAACTACTAGATCAAATTTTTTAAATGATTGACTTTTTAAAGAACTTAAAAACTTTAATAAAAATTTTTCATTTTTTGGAAATACTACAGTAAAAAAGGCTACTTTAATTGTCTCCAATTCTTTTTGCTGGGTTACCATGAAATATTCCTTTATCTTTAAACTTTTTAGTACTAATTAATTTTTTATAAACTACGCTGCCTGCTGATACCTTATTATAGTTACCAATCCCTGCACCAGGTAAAATACTGACTCTTGATCCAAAAAAATTTGCATTTCCAATATTTACATTTCCTGTAATATCACAGTGTGAGCTAAATGTATTGAAAGACCCTATTTTTGCATCATGACCAACACTGACCATAGTATTAAAAATATTAAAATTTCCAAAATTTATGTTGTGTGTCAATACACAATTTGGTCCAAAAATATTTCCTTCGCCTAACTCAACTACATTGTTATTAATAATTGTTGTTTCATGAATATAGTTAAAAAATTTTACATTTTTTTTGTTTTTAACTTTTAAAAAGATTTTTTTTCGTTTTATCGGATCGGCAATTGCAATCAGAATATAATCAAATTTGGAAAATTCATACTCATCTTCATTTCCTAAATATAATTTTTCTAAATTAAAATTTTTTAGACTTTTGGGCGTATAATCTAGAAACCCTTTAAAAAATATGTTTTTCTTATTTTTGGAGATTACAATATAATTATATATTTCTCTGGAAAACTCACCTGTTCCAATTATTATTAATTTTTTCATTAGAAATTAAGATTTTTTGATCTGTCTATATTATTTTTAAAAAAATTATTATGCATATTATCTGAGTTTAGTTTATTTTTTAGTTCTTTATTAAAAGGATCTAATTAATAATACTTGGCAATTGATAATCAATTTTGATAAATATTAAAGTATTAATAAATAGATACAACTTATTTAAACTTTACTAAAATTAAAAAATAAAATCTTAAGTTTTTGGATATAATCATATAATTGTTTATTTTATTGTATATTTTTAATAGTAAATTATATTCTACTCATGGATAAAACTAGTTCAAAAAAAATAATTATTAAAGTTATTTCTAAAATTTTAGATAAAAAATTTAAAATTATTGATGATATGAAATTAATTGGAGCAGAATCTCCTTTGGACTCAATGAAACTTGTCGAAATCTGTGTCTCACTAGAAGATATTGCTGAACAACATAATTTTGAGTTTATTTGGACCTCCGAAGCTACGATGTCAAAAACTAATAGTATTTTTCGCAGTATAGACTCTCTTGCTGAAGAGTTTGCCAATCAATCTAAAACTAAATGATAATTATTACTGGTGCAAATAGAGGACTTGGAAAAGCGATTGCTGAACGTTTAAATTATAATGGAGAGAGAGTTATTGGATTGGTGAGATCAACAGGAGACTTGGATATAGATACTTTTAAATGTGATGTAAGTAATTACCAATCTGTAAAAAATGCAGCACGTGAAATTAAAGCAATGAAGACACCGATAAAGGCATTCATTAATGTAGCAGGTGTCGCATCAATGAATATGGCTGTTACGACAGATGAGTTGACTGTTCAAAAACTAATTCAAACTAACTTGGTTGGAACAATTTATTGCTGCCAATTATTTGCACCAATAATGTTGCGACACAAAAATGGTATTTTTATTAACTTTTCAACTATAGCTGTTGCACTAGCTCTTAAGGGTGAATCTATTTATGCGGCTTCTAAGGCTGGAGTTGAAGCATTTTCACGAACATTTGCTCGAGAAATGTCAGACTTTAATATTCGTGTAAACTGTATTGCACCAGGCCCAATACGCACAGATTTGCTTAGAGGCGTAACTGATAAACAAATTGAAAAAATAACATCTCAACAGGTTATACCAAAGCAATTTCAAAAATCTGATGTTTGTGATTTAATTGAGCTTCTACTTGATAAAAAATCTTCATCATTGAGTGGACAAACACTCAATGTTGGTGGAGTTTAATGGGGATCTTAAATAACTTAAAAAAACGTTGGGCAGGTATTGAATATCCATTTCTTATTCATGCGGCTGGTAAAATACATTTTTATGAAGTATCAGATCAAATAACTGTCAACTTATCAAATATAAAAAATGGTGATGTTGTCGCTCTTATTGGTGATTTTGATTCTAAATCCATTCTCATACTATTACATCTTATAGATAAAAATGTAATTTTGGTTCCTCTGACTAAAGATACTAGATTGCAGCATGAGTATTTTTTTAAGTCTGCAATGGTAGATGTTGTAATTGAAGGTAACTTAACTAAACGGCTAAAACATTATGAGAAACATGATTTAATAGAACAATTAAGAGAAAAAAAGCACGCAGGTTTAGTTCTTTTTTCAACGGGAATTACAGGACGTCCTAAAGCGATTTTGCATGACTTAAGTTTATTCATGAAGCGATTTGATACACCACGCCCCTCCTTGAAAACGATGAGTTTTTTACTCTTTGATCACATTGGTGGGCTAAACACTTTGTTACACACTTTATATAATAAAGGGACAATCGTTGCACCCAGGTCTCGCAATGTAGAAGATGTATTACAAACTTGCAAAGAACACGAGATTGAAGTTCTGCCTACAACACCAACATTTCTTCGAATGATGCTTATGAGTGGACTAATACCAGAAAGTGTACCAAGGTCTTTGAAAATTATTACCTATGGAACTGAACGTATGGATCAACCAACACTAGATTTACTTTGTAAATTGCTACCAAATATAGATTTCAGACAAACCTTTGGAATGTCTGAATTGGGTATTCTTAGAGTAAAAAGTGAAGCAAGAAATAGTTTGTTTATGAAAGTTGGTGGTGAGGGTATTGAAACAAAAGTTGAAGATAACATTCTTAAAATTCGTTCACAAACACGAATGTTAGGCTATCTAAATGCAGATAATCCTTTTGATGATAATGGCTGGTACAATACTAAAGATATCGTTGAGGAGCGCGATGGTTACTTTAAAGTTACTGGACGAACAAGTGAGGTTATTAACGTCGGTGGATTGAAATTTATGGCATCTGAAATTGAGAGGGTAGCTTTACAGTTCGAAGGTATTGAACTTGCTAAAGCTGAAGGCAAACCAAACCCAATAACTGGACAACACGTTGAGCTAGTATTACAATTACAAAAAAAAATTACCATTAACCAGTCAAAATTAAAAAATTATTTAAAAGATAATTTACCTAGACATATGATACCTATGAGAATAAAAATGCTTGATGTGAAAGTCGGACACAGATTAAAAAAAATTTAAATTAGATTCATAAATTAATATAATGAAAAAAAATGAAAAAAAAAATGAAACCTTAAAAAAGTTAAGTGGTATTTTTGAAACAAATTTAAAAGAGACTGATAATTTGAGTAAACTTGAAAATTTTGACTCTATAATTATTTTACAGATCATAAATTTAGCTAAAACAAATTATAAAAAGAATATTGATGGTCAAAAAATTTCTAAGTGCAATACAATCTCAGATATAATTAACTTAATAATTTAAATGTTAAAAAAAATTAACGGAATTGAAATCAGTGGCATTTCTTGCTGTGTACCAAAACATAAAATTTTTAATAAAGATATCAAAAACAGTAAAAAAATTTCTAAAAATAAAGATATTGCAAAAAAAAGAATCATAAAGGCAATCGGAATTGATAGCAGGCCTGTAGCTGATGCTGATACTTGTACATCTGATTTAGTTTTAAAATCAGCAAATCACATTCTTAAAAAACTTAATTGGAAAAGACAGGAAATTGATGTTTTAGTTTTTGTAAGTCAAACAGCTGATTATTTAACGCCAGCTACTTCAGGAATTCTCCAGGATAGATTGAAGCTCAAAAAATCAACTTTGGTTTTTGACATAAATTTAGGTTGCTCTGGCTATACACACGGTTTAATTGCAATATCATCTTTAATGAAAAGTTTAAATTTAAAAAAAGGATTATTGGCAGTAGGAGATGTATTAACCAAATTGGTTCACAAAGATGACGATATAAGTAATTTATTATTTGGAGATGGGGTAAGCGTGACTGCAATTAAAAATAATAAAGATAATAATAAAAATTTGTATTGTAGCTACTATTCTGATGGCTCAGGCTATAATGATATTATTGTACCATCACACTCTTTATCAGGACGAAACAAATTAACAAGAGATCAAATTAAAAATAAAAAAGACATTAAGAATAATACTAGATCAAATATAAATATATATATGGATGGTCCAAATGTTTTTAACTTTGGAATAAATGATGTGATGCCTTTATTAAAAAAAATAAATAATAAATTTAGGGATATAAAATATTGTTTTTTACATCAAGCAAATAAAATGATTCAAGACAGTATTGCAAAACAACTAAATGATAAAAAAATTATATTTCCAAGTTCTTTAAAAAATTATGGCAATACCAGTGGGGCATCAATACCAATGACTATATGTCATAATTATCACCATAAAAAATTAAATGGTTATTCTTTATTATGTGGTTTTGGTGTTGGACTTTCAATTTCAGCAGCTGTTATTAATTTAGAAAAAACTAAAATTTTCAAACCTATTAAATTATGAGAAAAAAATTACTTATTACAGGTGCAACATCGGGAATTGGTTTAAGTTTCTTCAAAAAAAATATCAAAAAAAATTATGATTTTTATTTAATGGGAAGAAATTTTTCTTTTCTCAATAAATTACCGATAAATAAAAAATATAAATCAAAAGTAAAAAAAATAAAATTTGATTTTAAAAATGATATTAAAAAAATTAATTTCAAAAAAATTCCAAAGTTAGATTATATTATTTTAGCAGCTGGGGTTGTTAAGTATAATTTAATTAAAAATTTTGATGAAAAAGTTTTTGATGAAGTAATTAAAATAAATTTAATTCAAACAGCTAAGTTGTTAGGGTTTCTAATAAAAAATAATAGGATTAATAATAATGCCTCAATTGTAATAGTTTCATCTATAAGTGGACATAGAATGACTTTTAATTTTCATTATGCGTACTCTATTTCAAAAGCTGGTTTGATAGCGATGACAAAATCAATTGCAAATGAACTTAGCTCAAAATTAATAAGAGTTAACACAGTAGCGCCTGGGATGGTTGATTCACCCATGAATAATGAATTAAATTCAGACAATTATTTTAATAAAATTGATAAGGCTAAATATTTACTTGGAAAACGATATGCCAAAACTTCAGAAATATCTGATGTGATAGATTTCTTACTTTCATCTAAATCTTCATTTATAACAGGTGAAACTATAGTTGTTGATGGCGGTTTTACCTTAACTAAATAGGTTTAAAGATTATTTTATAGCAACTAATAATAATTAAATATTTATTTTATCAAAATATAGCGCTACTAGGTATATTGATAATTCGCTCAAATAACCAATTTGAGTTTTTTAAATTATCACATTGCGCATTTTTATTCATTGGTAATTTATTCATTAACATCCAAATTGGTCTTGTCATAATACCATTGGAATTACTTGCTTTTAAAAATTCTTCTTTTTTTTTTTTATTTTTTAAAATTATTGAATTTAACCAATAATTTGATTTACTATTCTTTGGCTCTTTAAAAAAATTATAATCAGTATTTTTAAAAAAAATCTCATATTTTTTTGCAATTATACGTTTATTCTTTATAAAAGAGTTTAAATTTTCGATTTGTGCAACCAATAAAGCAGCATTTAAATTCGGCATACGATAATTGTAGCCGATACTATCATGAATGAAATCCCATTTATGAGGCACCTTAGCAGTGGTGGTTATGTGTTTTGCTTTTTTTGCAAGAATTTTATCATTAGTAATTATACATCCTCCTCCACCAGCTGTAATAATTTTATTACCATTAAAACTTATAACTCCTAGTTTACCAAAAGTGCCTGTGTGTTTATTTTTGTATAAACTTCCCAAACTTTCAGCCGCATCTTCAATTAAAAATATATGATGCTTTTTAAGTATTTTCTTTATTTCAACAATTCGACATGGGTGTCCATAAGAATGCATAGGCACACATGCTTTGATAGTTTTTTTTGTTTTTTTATTTATACATTTTTTATTTTTAATTTTTGTGTTTTTTTCTAAAAATGATCTTAATGCAGAAGGGGATAGCCCCATAGTGTCTTTATCGACATCAACAAATATAGGATTCGCATTACAATAACTAATAGCATTACAGGATGCAACAAAATTTAATGCTTGAGTAATCACTTCATCATCTTGTTCTACTCCAGCTAAAATTAAAGATGTATGAAGAGCTGAGGTACCATTAGTTGTAGCTATAGCATATTTTGCCCCTGTGTATTTTGCAATTCTTTTTTCAAATTTATCTACAAATTTTCCAACAGATGAAACAAAGGTTGTATCAATACACTCGTTTAAATATTTTTTTTCATTACCAATGAATTTTGGCTCATGCAAAGGTATTGGCTTTTTAGTGCCATATATTTCTCTTACAAAATGAATAAAATCATTAAACATTATAAATTTCAGATTTATATATTTTTAAATTTTCTGGCTTTGTCATCCAATCAATAGTTTTTTTTAGTCCATCTTGGATATTAATGTGAGGTTTATAACCAACTAGTTCAATAATTTTTTTATTATCACACAAAAGCCTAAACACTTCTGAATTTTTCGGTCGCTTTCTTTGTTCATCATTAATAAAAGTAACATCACTAGACATCAATTTTTTAATCAATTTCAGTAAATCATTAATACTTATCTCTGAATTGGAGCCGATATTAACAGCTTCACCAATTGTCTTTTTACTCTCTGCAAGCATAATAAAAGCACGACAACAATCTTCAACATAACTAAAATCTCGAGTAGGAGATAAATCTCCTAATTTAATCTCTTTTTTACCTGTTGCAATTTGTGTAATAATAGTTGGAATTATTGCGCGTGCTGATTGTCGTGGTCCATAGGTGTTAAAAGGTCTCGCAATTGTTACTGGTAAATCGAATGATTTATAAAAACTCATCGCCAACGCGTCCGCAGCTATCTTTGTGGCACTATATGGTGATTGTGGTTGCAATGGATGTTTCTCATCAATTGGAACGTATTGAGCAGTTCCATACACTTCGCTTGTAGAAGTATGAATTAATCTTGAAACTTTATTTTCTTTTGCAGCCTGACAGATATTTAAAGTACCTTTTATATTGGTTTCTAAATAACTGTCTGGCGCAATGTAAGAATATGGAATTGCTATAAGTGCAGCTAAGTGAAAGATAATTTGCACATCCTTTGAAATAGTTTTGCAATAATTAAGATCCCGTATATCTCCAGATAATATTTCAATATCATTTTTGCAATTTACATGTTCAAGCCAACCCCAATTATTAAATGAATTGTATTGATGCAGCGCTGTAACTTGATACCCTTTATCTACAAGCATTTCAGTTAAATGTGAGCCTATAAATCCTCCTGCTCCTGTTATTAAAACTTTTTTCATTATTATTTAAACAACTTTTTTTCTTAATTTATAACATTTTTTAAACATTTTTAGTATTATCTCTGAATTGTTTATTAACATTTCTTAATTCTTTAAAAGTTCCTTGATCTTTTATTTGACCTTTGTCTAACAAATAAATTATGTCACAATTTTTTACCGTACTAAGACGATGAGCAATTAAGATAATAGTGATCTCTTTGTTTAGATTATCTATAGCATCCATTACAACCTGTTCAGTTTGATTATCAAGGGCACTAGTTGCTTCATCAAGAATTAATACTTGAGGGTTATGATATAAAGCTCTTGCAATTCCAATTCTTTGACGTTGCCCACCTGACAATCTAACTCCGCGCTCCCCGATGGTTGTTTGATATTGTTTTGGCAATTCATCCATGACAAATCTATATAAATTTGCAATTTTAGAAGCTTTTTCAATCATATCTTGATTAATATCTTTGGGCTCTACTCCAAATGCAATGTTGGCTGCTACAGTATCATCTGAGAGATAAATGTGTTGTGGCACATAACCAATTAGTCGTTGCCAGGACACTAAGTTTTGTTTTGTTATAACTTTTTCATCTGTTTCTAAGATTCCTTTTTTTGGCTGCAATAGTCCTAAAATAATATCTACCATTGTTGTTTTACCACTACCAGTAACACCAACAAATCCTACGGTAGATTTTGAAGGAATGCTTAAGTTAATATCTTTTAACACTGTTTTAGATGAATTAGGGTAATTATAATAAATATTTTTTAAAGTAATTTTTTTATTTATTGTTAAAATTTCTTGATCTTGATTTTTATTAAATGGTTTAAAGTTTTTAAAATCATCATATACTTTGTCAAGTGAGGGGCCAACAAAAGTAAGTTGGGTAAAAGACCCATAAACTTGTTGCAGTGCAGGCATCAAACGATAGCTGGCAAAAGCATATAAGCTAATTATAGGTAAAGCAGCATTTAAACTGCCTGTTTGAGACATGATATAAAACATCATTAATAAAATACTCCCAAAAAAAATAACTTCTATAATAAAACGAGGAAATTGAGATATAACTCTTGCAGAAGTCTGGGTTCGAGCATAAATTTGAGCAGAATTTGAAAAAATCTTTATATAGGTTTCTTCTAATCCTCCAACTTTTACCTCTTTTATAGCTCCAAAAGCTTCGCTAACTGTCATAAATCGTAACTGATTATTTTTAAGACTTTCTTCTCCAAAATTTTTGAGATATTTACGTACAAAGCTAAAGATCAGCACATAAATTGCAGGAAGCGCAAGACCAACTGTTAGTGCAAGTTTTGGATCAGCTATCAATAATAAAGTTACAAGTGCAATTATGATCATACCTTTAGAAATTAATTCCATTATTGGGTTTATACCATTTGTAACTATTGCGCTTACTTCTGATAAAATAGTTTTTCCAAAATCTGCGCTATGGCGACTTAAAAACCAACTATAAGGTTTATACAAATAACCTTCTATTAAACGTTTACCAATACTGTATTGACACATTTCAGTAAACCGAACTTGTGTGTAGATTGTAAGAACTTTAAAACTAACAGAAATAGTTAATAATATGAATACAAGAATACCCAAACTAAAGATAAACTGTTGAGTATTTTCAACTCCAAATGCACTGGAAATTTGGAAAATTTTACTTAAAATAAAGTTTGTTTCCACAAGATCAGGGTTTGTCAGAACTGTCACAAAAGGCAAGATAGATGCTACTCCAATCATTTCTAACAACGCCATTATCAAGATCATTATTAATAATAATCCTGCACGTTTTCGTTCAAGTGGAGTAAGTAAAAATAATAATTTTTTAAAAGTCTGCATTTAATTTTTAAATAGTCTCAATAATTTTTTATAAGATCTTCATTTAAATTAATCATTATCTAAAAAGTAATATTTTTCACTTTCTAAAAGTTTTCTTTAAGAGCCATCAAGCTTGATTGGATAAATTAATTATAACTTCTTTTGTTTTTTCGGCAAGTTATTTGATTGTAAGATCTGAACCACTTTAAATATTTATATGACTGCATATCAATAAGTAGCATTTATCATATGTTTTTTCTATACTCATCGCATGATTTGCAATTATTGTCATATCATCTACTTAAGGAAATTATCGCTTAGATATAACCCAAACAATTACGTTTAGTAAGTTATAGTTTTTAAATCATGAAAAAAGTAAATTAATCTTGAAATCATTTAGATACATTCAAGGTAATAATTTTCTCTTTTTTCAAAAAGATAAAAGGTCATTATACTTCTAAAATCAACACCAGACTTCATTTGCAATTTTTTAGTGATATTTTTTCAAATTGTTTTTTCAGCATAGTACTTGGTGAAGCTTCCGCAGGCTTGCCGTCCATATATAAATCAGAAGCAATCACCCAATTTCTTTATTCTAAGGTAGTTCAATTAAGGCTATCTGGATCAGATACGGCTAATATATCACTTTCTGCAGGTGTCATATCTAACCATATCGCAAATCCAGTAAATCGCACACTATTCTTTTGTAGTTCTGTAATTGTTTGAGTGTGAACTAATTTTAATCGTAAAACTCTGAATAAATTCACAAAATAATTTGAAATTATTTAATTTTTTTATCTTACAATTAGAGAGAAATTTTATGCCATATTTATTCGTACTTATTTAAAAAGTTTTAATCAATTAAAAAAATTTGTTAATTTAAACTTAAGTTTATAAATATAAATTATTAAGATTATTGGAAGTAGCCTATATATAATATTCTGTTTATATGAAATTCTAAAAAAATTACTAAAAGATTTACTTAACTTATCGTTATAAATAATAGCGTTTGGTTTTAAACTTTTAAGATTTTTCTTTGAAATATTTATTGTAGAGTATTTTTTGACTTTATTTTTATAATGAGTTCCAGTTCCATCAAAACCTATATTGGTAACAAGTGAATTAACAGGATTTATACATAAACCATTATTTTTTAAGATGTTCCAAACCCACCAAATTTGAATTGAATTAATTACAGCAAGATAATCTTGAACAAACATATGAACTATATCATTTCCACCTTCAGATAGTTTTGATAATTTGTTTTTATTTAATAAAATATCTAGATTATTTTCTTTATTTTTTTTAAGGAGTTTCCAAACTCTTCTCCAGGATGCCTGACCCCACGCATTTGATCTTTGTGAAAAAAAAATATCATACTTATAGTTTTTTGGTAGCTTAATTGGAAATGCATACCCTGTAATACTCATAACTTTTTTATTATATTGATAGGATATTAATTTATCCCTCATAAAGCTCATAAAATTTTTATTAATCAAAATATCATCTTCAATACAAATAACTTTATCATATTTTTTAAACATAAAGTCGTATGAACGCCACCAATTTTCTTTTAAACCTAAATTCTTATCTCTTATTTTTACTTTAAATTTTTTTTGGTTTAATTTTTTAATATATGAGTGAACCTGATTTACTTTTAAAGATTTGTTATTTGAATTATCTGCAAAAATGTAAATGATTTCACTTTTTTTTGTGTACCTGGATAATGCATTTATTGCTTTTTTTAAATGATCTAGTCTGTCAAAAGCTAAAACAAATATACCTATAGAGCTTTTATTTTTCATTCAATATCTTTTCTACTTGGTTCAACATTTTTATACAAAAAAGACTTCTCTCTTCATTTTCATTAAATTTAATTTTATTTGAAAACAAATTTTTAAACATTTGCAAAACAAGATTTTTTCTTTTAGTTAAAATTTTATTATTTATTGAGTGTACTTTTTTGTTTAAGTTTCGGTCATAAGAAAAAACAATTACTTGTTTTGAAAAATTAAAAAAAATTTCAAAGCTATTTTTTTTTTTTTCACAGTTAATGCTTTTTATTTTTAGATATTTAATTAAATCATAAATTATATACAGGTCATGGTACATTAATTTATACAGCAAATCACTTAATGTAGACTTAGTTTTTTTGCCTCTAAAAATTTTTATTTTTTTAAAATTTTTTTTAAATTTTAAATTTCTGAATAGCTCAACATCACTTACATATAATTTTGTGTCATTTTTTTTTGCTAATTTATAAAGTTCCCTACATTCATCAAACGATCTTGATAAGGGTTTTTCACAAAAAACATTAATTTTTTTTTTTAAAATTTTTTTAACTAATTCATAATGAGTTTTATCTGGTGTAGCTACAATACACCAATCAAGTTTTTTAATTCGATATTCGTTTGATGTTTTGGAGTCTGCAAAAAATTTAACATCTGAAATTTTAAGTAAGTTTTTATATAAAATTGTCCCCCAATAACCTTTTCCGTATATCCCCACATTATTATTTCGTTTTTTCACTTTAAAATTTTCAATAATTTTTTTGCACCCTCAAAGCAACTTACCCATTTACCAGCAAATAAGCTTATTATTTTTCCCTGTATTTCTATATTTGTTAGCCGCTCATCAGTTTTTTCTTTATATGGTTCTGTACATCTTAAAACATAAAAGGAAGAATGAAATTTAAGATTTTCTTTTTTATTAAAGAAATACTTATAGTCATCATTAATTTCATCAAATCTAGAAAAATTTTTTTTATTATTATAATATTTCTGTATTAATATTTTGTATTTTTTATCAATATTTGGAATATAATCTATATTTTCAAGATGAATTGATTTTTTGACATTTCCAATTATAGAATATTTACTATTTTCATATGGGTCTATACACATAAATTTTCCATCCATAATTACATAACTCTTTTTTTTTAAAAATTTAGGTGTTTTAACTATAATTTTTTCAACCAATTGAAACTTCATTTTTTTTTTCTTTTGTAAAAAAAAATTATTATTTTCGTAAGTAGCAACAATGATGAAATCAAATTGTTTTTTAAATTTTGAAGTCAAATTTATTTTTTTATTAAAATAAGTATTAATCTTTAAATCTTTTAAAATTTTAGATGTTATTATTCGAGCTTTAGATATGTTTATTAATTTTTCATCTACTTTAATTACTCCTTCTATTGTATTGACGTTTAGAGGGTGATTTTTGCTAATTTTAAATTTTAAATTATGCTTTTGAAGAACTTTTAGATAATCACTAAAACCTATATTTGAATCTTTTTTAGAAATGGCATAATAATTTTGAGATAAAATCTTTGATTTTCCATAGTACTTGTTAAATTCACTAAAACTCTCCTTACATTCTTGAATTGTTTCATCTGATCTAGGATAATGATAACCTAAATGCCATCTAAATTGATTTTTCCCTGAAGTCCCTAATAATAGGTCACTGCGCATTTCATAAATTGATACTACTGAATTTGGATATTTTTCTTTAATTTTTATTGCTGCTGCTAACCCAAAAAAACCAGCACCTATTATTGCAATTTTCATTTATTCATTATTTATAATTAACAATTTTTTTTCACAATTTAATTTTTTATCTTTAATTCTAGGAATCCAGTTGGTACCTGCCATAGAAAGTATTGCAATAGATACTGATTCAAGATCTAGAGCACATAAATCTTCAGGCTCTGGATTGTGTAGATCACTTTTGCCCGGCGCTCTTGCTATGGTTTGATTCTCAAGTTTCATAACATTTAGATAATTTTTTTATTTTTTATATCATAAATTTCTACTGCTGCTGCACGATTTATTTCTGAATTTGTATATTCATCAAAGGTACAAGATATACGAAGGTATGTTTTTTTATTTTTGGTCTGTCAGTAAATATAAATATTATCTTTGGTTTAACCTTTCTAATTTTGGTAATTATTTTTCTTAAATTATCTAGTCTATTATAAATAAATAATACCAATGCTGTATTCATTAAAATATATTTTCTTTAATATAAGATGTAATTTGATCTAAATCTGTTTTGTCTTCTTCAAACAGGAGTTTTGTATTCCTGTAATTCTTTTGATTACTTACATTAGATTCTAATCTTTCATAAAGAGAGAGCTTTATTTCACTCAAGTTATCAATATTTATTTTTAAACAATCTAGTGCTAAATTAAAATTCTTAATTTTATTTTTTGTCATTATATTCAGTAAATCAGAGTCATATTGTAGAATGGGTTTCTGCATTATTACTGCATCGTTAATTGTATTTGATGTTTGAAACAAAACAAATTTTGCTTTTGCAATATAAGCCCTTGTTTCATGAACAGATATTTGAAAATTTTTTTTAATTAAATCAAAATTGTTGTAAACCTCATAATTACCTTTTGGATGCTTACAAAATATTATATTTTTATTAAACGTATTCTCCAAATTTTTTAAAAAATTAAATAGTTTTTTATAATATTCTTCAATGATTAAGTGGTTTAGTTTTCCCTCCAACTCATCAATATCAGGGTGTGATAAAGGTGTATCACATACAACAATATACTCCTCTGAGAGTAAATTTTTTTTATTGTGATTTTCAGAGTAATACCGACTGTTAATTCTAATAATTTTATGAAAATAAGTTATGTTTATATTCAAAAAAAATTTTTGGACTTTATAAACTAAGCTATTTTTTATTTTTTTTATTAATTGTTGATCTGATTCAAAATGGCAAAAAATTCTAGGGTAAAACCCAAAAATTACTATTATCCTATATAAATAATAATTTAATTTTTTTATAATGTAAGGGAGATGTATTAGATGTTTGCTTAAAAAAAAATTTTTGTTGTGTTCTGTTGCAAAAATTAAATTACTTAAAGAGAGAATTTTAATTTTTTTTTTTTTCAAACATCTATAAATTTTATGATATTTTAAATTTATTGATAATTTTAAAAATGCTAAATCCTTATTTTCTTCAAGAAAATTATTTAGTTCGCTAATATTATTCGGTATCAAATATTTAAAATTTTCTATTTTTTTAATATTTACAGTGTTGGATTTAATAATATTTGAAATGTTAATTATATAAAAATCAAAGTTTATTTTTAAATTTTCAAATAATCTAAAATGTGCTTTTTTAGTATATCTCTCTAGCACATGATTTTCTGTAATATAAACTATTCTAGGTTTGGATATATTAGTCATTAATACATGTTGAATTTCTATCCATATTATTTGAGGTCATTCTAATATTATATTATATTTTCAATATTATCACAATTATCTATCCAATATTTTATTTTCTATAATGAATTAAATTTTTTAGATTATTTTTGAGTTATTTATAAATGTAATTAAATTATTAATACTTTATTTTTTTCAGGAATTCTTTTAAATCAAAAAGATTATTCCTCAAGCTCGTCAAAAATAAAACTTTTTTTATTGATTATAGAGTCACAAATTTTTTCAAATCCTTTGTCATTTTTTTTATTAATTATTTCAGAAAAATTTTTATTAACTTGAAAGTTTGGCCATTCTAGAGGCCTCTCATCTAATATCTTTAAGCTTATCATTCTTCTGAAGAAAAAATGGTAAGCATATTTTTTTGCTCTCAAAATTTTTTGCTCAGTCATATGTCCTTCAATTGGTAATTTATTCAGAATTTCTTTATATTCTTTCTTGGAATTCACATCTATTGCGATTTTTTTATTTCTAATAAACCCCTCGCCAGCAACAACTATTGTTTTTCCTAATGCTGACATTTCAACCCCTAATCTAGATCCATAAATTAGTATATTATCACACATGTTCAAAATTTTATAGGTATTGTAATTTTCTTCTGGCTTTACTATAAAAATATTATTGGGAAGTGAGTTATATTTTTTCATAATTTCGTCGTATACTTTTTGTTTAGATGGTTTTGTCATTTCTACCTCTGCCGGATGTATTCTTAAAATTAATTGTAGATTTTGGTTTTGTATGAAAAAATCAATTGTAAAAAAAATCCACTCCAGTATATGCTTAAAAAAATTTTCTGGGTAATCTATTTGTGCATCCCAAATTACATTCGTTGGCATGCCAATTAAGGGTTTGCTTTTATCAATTTTTAAATCATTAAATAATTGCTGTATATTATCATTTGATGAAGATGGTGAATAAACCCATTCATTTTTCCAGTCATTGTTAGATACAGACTTTGTTTTTAAATATTTAATAATAAGATCCTCTTTCTTTCTGGTTAATAAGATATTTTCCCAATTAGAGTTTTCTTCATAAATTTGCTCTCTGTGATAGGTGTCATTTGGGCTAAAACAGAAAGTTTTCTTTCTTACACCTGGACACCACACAGCAAAATGAACATTTTCTTTCTTTGCAATATCGGCAATTATTCCATGAGGGACATATATGCCATGATTTAAAATAATTGTATCGTACCTTTCTTTTTTTAAGATTTTATTAAAGTGGTCAACCGTAACCATGCATGAAATCAAATACTTTTTAATTATTTCTTTATAATGTTTTTCATCATTGTAATTTGTTTTTTTGTAATACCTTAAAGTACCCGAAACAGTATGTTCACCCACCTTAATGCCTTTGTAAGTAAATTCTTTAATAGTTTCAAATTTTAAATTTTTTTCAATTATCTCAAGATATTGCTGATATTCATTTTTTGATGCACTTTCTAAGTATTGAACTTTAAAGCCTGCTTTAGCTAAAAAATTATTTCCAACATTAAAACAAGATTTGCAGAATTTTTTTGGTCCATCGTTTATGTAGTCGATTTCATTGATTGTAAAGTTATCTGGAATAATACATGCTGACAAAGCTCTTTTACATAATAAAAAATGCACTTCCGCACCACTGTTTCTAAGCCCACTCGCCAGTGCACTTTCAAAAATTAATTGTGAATACAAACCTCCGGATGAAGTTGCAACAAGAATTTTTTTTTTTTTATAGTTGTTCGTATTTTTATTAAAACTTATGATTTTAGCGTTACGATAAAATTTATAATAAAAAATTATTTTCGTTATTATTTTTTTTATTATCATGTCAGTTCGTGCATAATTTTTTTATATTTACTTAATTGCTTTCAATAATTTTTAGAGCTTATTTTTTTAAAAATTTTCTTCTTAAATCTAAATTCTTTTAAAAAACTAATTCTTGATTTTTTTTGACAATAAAAAGTCATTATGTTGCCATAAAAAGGTGGTGATACTTTTTTTTCACTAATCTTAAAAAGCTTTTTTAAATTGGTTATGCTAAAAAACTGTGTCTCAAAATATGGAAAATCTACTCTAAAAGTTTTAAATCCATAAGTGTCTAACATTCTGTAGAGAGAGTTTTCTGAGAAGTAAGAGATATGAGTTGGATCTTTCAAAAATCTATATTTACTTTTATAGCGCCTAGCACATCCACTATCAAAGTTAGGGGTGCCTAATAAAAAATATCCTTTTTCTTTTAAAAGACTCTGAACATTAATTAAAAAGTTTTCTGGTTTTCTTAAATGTTCAATTACATGGTAGTTAAAAATAACATCAAATTTACCAAGTTCTTTCTTCTGAGATTTTGAAAAAATTTTTTCAATATTGTAATTATAAATTTTTGACCATAGTTCTGTATCTTTGCTTGCTAGACTTGACAGTTCAATTCCATATTTATTCCATTGTTTTGGCAATGCTTTTAAAAAAAAATTAAATCCACAACCCATGTCTAAAACTTTAATTTTTTTATTGTGAAATTTTTTTTTTAAGAAAGAAATTTCATTTCGTAAATCTTTTTTTTTTTTAGAGAATTCTTTCGATAAATCTCTAATTGTACCATCTGGATCTTTGAATTTTGTAAAGTTAGACCAATAAAGATTATTGGCAAAATTTTGGTGCAAGTTGATTTTTTTTTTTTTTAAATAAAAACTTTTAAAATTTAAATTGTAAAAATCAAATAACATTTTTTTTTCTATAATAATTTAAATCTTCTTTTGTATTAATCTCTCTTGGTATTTTATTTACTAATTTTGATTTTATTTTATATCCATTATAAATAAAGCCCAGCCATTCATTGTCCTCATTTTTTTGAAAACTTGAAGGTTTAGATTTCATGTAATTTTTTAAATACTTCTCCTTAATGCAAACAGGTCCATGATGGGTATAGAAATACTTATTTGTCAAGGTAGGTATTGACGATCTAGATAAATATACAATATCATTATTTTTGTTTAAAACAATTTTAGCAATGCTCTTGTTCTTAAAATCTTTAAGTGAAGATGATTTTGTGTGAACCGTTGCGCCTACAACATCTTTAAATTTAAAGTTTTTATTGAAGATATCAATTGTTGAATTGATAGATTTTAAAGAAACATAAGGATTATCACAAGATATTATCATGATGCCATCATATCTTTTTTTTATATATTTCATTCCAGCAGAAGCTCTTTCAGTGCCATTTAAAAATTTTCCTTTAACGATATTAATATTTTTAATTTTATTTTTCATAACCCTTTTTAAAATATTTGACTCTGTAAAAATATGTATATCTTCGGCCTTAAATACTTTTAAGACTCTTAAGTAAGTTAAGTACAATATCTCATTATTGTTTATTTTTAATAAAGGTTTACCTGGCAATCTTTTAGAATTGTAACGAGAAGGTATGACTGCACAAATTTTTAACAAAATAAATAAATTTTAAAGTTAGTAATATACAAATTTTTAAAGTTGGGAAATACGTAAGAAATTATATCATTACCTCTTAAATAATAATATTTTTTTAAATAAAAACATACAAATATTGATAAATTATACAAGAAAAAACCCAAATAACATCCATAAATATATTTTTTTTGATAATCATAAATTTTTTAGTTAATATCTATGAACTTATTATTTTATATTCATATAATGTAAAGTAGAAGAACTGATTTTGAGAAGAGTTAGTTATTTAATATTTGTTAATAAACAAAAAAACCCCAACTGTTTAGGCTGGGGCTATAAAATAAAATATCAATTATTTATAAAATCACTTAAAAATTTTTTTCAGTGCATAAATCAAGCCAATTGAGCTATTAGTACTGGTCAGCTACACGCATTACTGCGCTTCC
>Ga0209223_10002220_pt1 | contig 19770 bp, 19 predicted proteins | sample COG_06_FD_184750 | JGI IMG/M metagenome (GOLD analysis project Ga0209223, IMG submission 184750) | Pelagic Microbial community sample from North Sea - COGITO 998_met_06 (SPAdes) (version 2) | ecosystem: Environmental > Aquatic > Marine > Neritic zone/Coastal water | place: Helgoland, sampling...
CACGTTGATAGGCTGGATGTGGAAGCGCAGTAATGCGTGTAGCTGACCAGTACTAATAGCTCAATTGGCTTGATTTATGCACTGAAAAAAATTTTTTTTTATCAAAATGAGATAAACACAATTTGAACTTATAATATTGATATTTTTTAAACGATAATAATAATTTCAATGACAAAAGTATTAGCATTAATCCCTGCATGAGGTTGATCTAAGCGAATACTCAACAAAAACATCAAATTATTTAATATAAGACCTTTGATAGAATAGTCTATAACAACGATGTAGGGATTAATTATTATTCTTTAGAAAATTTTTTTAGAAAATTATATCCACATTTTGTATTGATGCGATCCAATTCAGACTTTGGAGGAATTGAACAAAAACCTAAAACCTGTTTTTGTTTATTAGATAATTTCTTAAATATTTTAGGAGGAATTGATTTTACAAGATCTATCTGCTGTTTTAACCACCATTGAGAAAATAATGCATTAATTAACCATCTTGATTTTTTAGTTTTGTTTTCTTTTGTTCCGTGCCAAGTTCTGCTATCTAGAAATAATACATCACCAGCTTTAGCTTCAATGATTTTAACGTTTTTTAAATCTCTATTTGTGTATTTTCCAGATTGATGTGAACCAGGCACCACTATAGTTGATCCATTTTTTTCATTCATGTCCTCTAAAACAAACAGTACAAGTATTGATATTGGGAAGTTTCCTTGGAATGGTATCTGTGAATCAATATGCAAATCTAAAGCATAGCCACTTGATCTTGCACTAAAACTATTAAGAATATAATTAGGAACTTTATCTGGTAAAAATCTGTAATACCTATCATTTATTAAAGGTTTTAAAATTTTTTCAATTTGATTATTAGTAATTAGATCAATAAAGATCTTATTTTTATTTGGCAAATTATAAACTCTTAAGTCCTTGCTGTCTCTTTTTGGCAGACCTTTAAACATATTAGTGTCCATAACACTCTCTTTGTGGCATTTTTTTACCATCAAGAGCAATTTTTTTTTATGAGAAGGTTTTATAAGTTGTTTTGCATGGCAGAAACCATAAACTTCAATTTCTCTTATAAATTCATCAACTTTATTTTTATACAAATTTTTAATCATGATATATGTAAGTTTGTTTTGAATACATTTGTAGCTATATCCCAGTCCCTTTGAGTGTCAATGTCTATAGATTTAAAGTAATTTAAAATATATGGTGAAAAATTAAATTTCTTACTTTTAACATTTTTTTTGAAATATTCAGTTTTCCATCCCGCAAAAACTCCAACTTCCTGATAGCTTTTACCAAATGAATTTGAGTTTTTTTTCATTTTTTCAGGGAATATTGGTTTTAAAAAACCACCTTCTATTTTATAGCTCCATTCAATTGGTATTGAGTTTTCAGTTACAGTGGTAACAGCTTTTTTATTTTTTAATTTTTTAGCTGCTTCAATTAAATCTTTTTTATTAATTAATGGAGCGCAAGGCATCAAAATCCAAATTTCGTTATATAGTTTTTTACAGTTATAATTTTCAAAAATATAATTAATTACATTTAATAGTGGTGTATTATTTTTTGAGAGTTCATTTGGCCTTTGATCATAGATAATTTTTTTTTTATATTTCAATGATATTTTTTTAATAATTTTATCATTTGAAGATATTATTATATTTTTAAATAATTTTGAGTTTAATGCACTTTCAATAGAATATGTAATTATTGGTTTAGAAAAAAAAATTTTTGAATTCTTATTTTTTAATCTTTGTGAACCGCTTCGTGCCGGTATAATTAGAATGCGATTATTTTTATTCATCTAGATCAATATAAGCTAAGCCTATTCCTGTTTTTCCATACTCGTTTCCATTATATAGCATGAAAATTTTTTTATTTTCCACAAATACAAAAGGATAGCATTTCATTTTATTTTCCCATATTTTATTTTTGCCTAAAAAATTTACTAAATTATCCGCTCTTTTCCATTTTTTATTATCTTTTGAGTAGGCGAAACCAATTTTATATTCACTTGAAAATTTTTTATAACAATACCACATGCAATATATTCCATTAATTTTTTGAACAGATGGCCTTGCAATTGCATATTCATTATTACTTAAATAATTAATCTTAATATTATTATTTCTATTCCAATTTATTCCATCTTTGGATGTACAAAATTTAATATTATATTTTGGGTAACTTTCATTTCTATATTTAAGCCATTTATCACCTGAAACATACCACATATTAAATTCATTCTTTTCTCTAAGAATGCTTAAAGTTGCAGTAAGGAAAGGATCAATATTACTTCGATCTAAAATTGGGCATTTACTAACTTTTTTAAAGTTTTTTAAATTTTTAGATTTTGCCAAGCCAACAAAAAGAGACATTCTTGTTTTGCTGCCACTTCGCCAACCAACATAATACATGTTATAAAGATTTTTATATTTTATTACATAAGAGGGTGTAACACCTGAGTCATCAAAGAGGCCATCCTTTCCAGGTCTAAGAATTAACTGTGGTTTTTTATTTAAAATTGTTTTGTTTTTTAAATTAAAATCAACAAAGAATATATTTGACTCATTATTTTTATTACGTGATGAAAAAAAAATTCTTATAATATTATTTTTTAACTTATAAGCTGTTGGAACAGATGTGTGAGAATATTTTGAGTTTTTATTCAACTTAAATATTAGACCAGCCTTATTCCACTGATTAATTTTTTTTAAAAATGTAGATGATATATTCATATTTATTATAAGTGTGATTAATTAAAAAATTATTCATATTTGATAGTTTTAAAAATTTTTCCAATTTACCAAATGATAAATAAAAATTTTGATTATTTGTATGATCAGTCAAAGGACTTAATGTGTTGAAAGCTAACCCTTTATTTGTAAAACTAAAAGCTTTTTTTATAAATTTTATAAAAAATTGATACATTTGTTTTTCAGATAAATTTCCCTTTTGGGTAAAAATGCCGTTAATTATTGTATAATCAAATTTTAATTTTTTTTTTGTATTAATGATATCAACACAAAAATATTTATTTTTTGGAAATTTTTTTTTTGATATATTTATAAATTCCTGGGAAATATCAATTCCCGTATAGCTAAATTTCTTAATTCTATTTTTTTTTAAAAATTCATAAAAATGAGAAGTGCCACAACCTAAGTCTAAAATTTTCATCTTATTATCAATTGTAAAAATTTTAGAAAATTCTTTAAATCTTTTTATTTGATCTTTTGATCTTTTCCAGCCCATGCCTTTAAATGTATCACCAAATTTTCTGAATTCAGATTCATAAATAACATTTAATTTTGGTGAGCATGTAATCATTTCAGTATTGAGTATATTTTTTTAATACTTTCATTGTTATAATTTTTGAAATTTTTTTTAGCATTTTTATGTAGCAATAATCTAATTTTTTTATCTTCAAATATAAAATTTAATTTTTTTATAATATCTTTTTTTTTACATGCAATAAAACCATATTTTATATTTAAGTTTTTATTCAAATTATATTGGAACTGATCAAGGCAAATAGCCAAATTTGGTAAATTTACAATTGATGACTCATATTTTGTCATGCCACCGCTTGATATTAAAAAATCAATACAATCGGCAAAATTTGTAAAATTACTATTTTTATAAATTTTAAAATTTTTGTTTTTACAAGAATTTAAAAGATTAATTTCAGTAGCATTTTTTACAAAAAAATAGATTTTTATATTCTTATGTTTTTCAAAATAATTGATTAATATTTTAATAATTTTTAAATTTTTTGTTCCACCAAGTTGAACTGCAATTGCATGAATTTTTTTTTTATAAACAAATTTTTTTTTTATCTTTTTAAAAAAAAATTCTGTACCAATTATTTTTTTTTGATTGTGGATTTTTGAATTATTAAATGCTGTTTTAGGATATGGTCTGTAAATATATGAAAATTTAGTATTCGGATTCTTTAGATTATCCCAACAAATTGTTTGATAGTTTCTTTTTATAAAAAAATTATAAATATTTGATAATTTTATCTTAGTGTTTAATTTATTATCAATATCAAATAAAATATTTTTACAATTATTTTTTTTTAGTAATTTATTAATTTTAATTAAATTTTTTTGTTTTTCACTAAAACTGTAAGATGGATAATTTAGAATAGATGACTTTTTATTAATAAAAAAAAATACCTTAATTTTTTTTTTAAAAGTATCAGCAAAGCTAATGCATCGATAAATATGACCTAGGCCAATTTTATTATTATTATTTACAAATATTGCTATTTTTTTTTTTAAAATATGTCTTTCCATTTTAACACTGAGCCAGATTTTAAATTTCTATTTAACTTCATCTTTCCCAGTTTATTTAAATATTTTGAGGGAATTCCAATTTGCGGTTGTTTAATACTAAAATCTTGAGGTTTGACTTTTGAATTTTTTTTTAGATTTTTATTTAAGAATAAAGAGTCTCTTCTGCAAAATTTTAGTTCATTTTTTAGAGGCTTCTTATTGTAACTACCAAGCATTTTATTTACTCTTTTAATCGTTAATGACATTTTCTTAAATTGAATTGGGTTTAAGGCATAAAAGTGATCAGGTCCTTCCAAAGAATTATCAATAGTAAAATGCTTTTCAATTATTTTTGCACCTTTTGATACCGCTACTAAAGTGCTAATAATTGATTTTGAATGATCACTAAAACCCACTTTGTAATTAAACATTTTCTTATACGTGTCTATAACGTTTAAGTTTAATTCATTATCAAGTGTTGGATATATTGACGAACATTGGAGTATAAATATTTTATTATTTCCGTTATATTCAATTAATTCAATTGCCTCATATATTTCTGAGAGATTGCTCATGCCAGTTGACAAAATAATTGGCTTATTTGTTTTAGCAGATTTTATGATTAAGTCGTGGTTAATGACTTCACTTGAAGCTATTTTTATTGCATCAATTTTTTTTATTATTTCAGGTTTAAGATCACTAGAGTCAAAAAAACTTAGTATAAAGTCTATTTTTAATTTTTTACATAACTTTTCAATTTGATTAATCCACTTTAAGTTAAATTCAAATTTTTTGATATATTTATAGCTTTTTGTGTTTTTTTTAAAAAAATATTTAGATTTAAATACTTGAAATTTTACTGCATTTGCACCTGATTTTTTTGCTTGAATTATATGGTCTTTCGCTAATTCTAATTTTCCATTATGATTAGAACCAATTTCAGCAATTATATATGTTGAATTTTTTAATCTCATTAATTTAATCTCGAAAAGTGACTTTCAACGATTTCTGATTTTAGATACTTTTTAATATCATCACCTTTTTCCACTTTATTAATTATTGAAAATATATCATTTAATTTATCAAAATAATTACTTAATTTTCTAGTAGTATGTTTTGTTGATACATAAAAAATATTACTCGCAAGAATTTTATGTTTTAAAAATTCTTGAGCTATTAAAGTTTTATATACTAAATTGTTAGTTTCAAAAACCATCGTAGGGATTGAAGGTATACCCAAAATTCTTATTTTTACTTTGTTTTGATGTGCAATTCTTTTCCATTTGTTGATTATTTCCTGGCCTTGAGACTTTATAATTTTCCATGAATTTGTTTTTTTCATTTCTCTCAAAGTTGCAATACCAGCAGCAAATCCCACTCTCTCACCCCAAAATGTGCTACTTATAAAACTATCTTTGGAATTTAGCATTAATTCCTTTTTACCCACTATTGCATTAATGGCATATCCATTACCTATTGCCTTACCATACATTGCTATATCTGGATATACTTTATAATTTTGATGTAGACCACCATAATTTTCTCTAAATCCAGTTGTACATTCATCAAAAATCAAAATTATATTTTTCTTATCACATAAATCTCTAACTTTTTTCAAAAAGTCATTTTTTGGTTCAATGTATCTTTTCACTTCCATTATGATGACACCAATTTTTTTATTTGATATTAATTTTTTTAGACCATCAAGGTCATTGTATTTAAATGGGAAGGAAGTATTAACAAAACTGTTTGGGGTTCCCTTGACGTTAATACCCTCAATTAAATGTCCATCTAAAGATTTTTTTGACGTTAAATTACTAGAAACATACCAGTCGTGCCAACCATGATAACCACAAAATGCTATGTTTGTATTTTTTGTATTACATCTAGCAATCCTTACTGCTATTGAGTTTGCCTCACCACCACCTCTAGCAAACTTAACCATACCAGCCCATTTGTTAGCTTTTAAAATTTCTTCAGCAAACAGAATTTCTTCTTTACAATTAAGTGAACTCATAACACCCTTGTCGATAGCTTTCTTGACATAATTATCTATATTTTTATTACAGTATCCTAATACGTTGGTTCCAACTGCAAAAACACAATCAGTATATTTATTATTTTTTTCATCAAATACATTAATATCTTTAGCTTTTAAAAAATGTGTTGGCCATTTTTTTGGAAGCCATAACTGAGGTCTTTTTGATATAAGTGTATTACCACCTGGAATAATTTTATTTGCTTTAAACCAAAGTTTTGACATGTTTTATATTTTTCCTAAAATTTTTTTGGTAATAGGATTGCTAGGCTCATATATTTTTGACTCGGTTGATAATACAGCTGAGTTTGATTTAATATTCTTTAATACTGCAGCCCCCATAGAAATAAGAACACTATCTCCTATTGAAATAAATTCTTTAGTACAAGAATTTACCCCAAAAAAACAATTTTTTCCTATTTTTACATTTCCACTTATAGTAACACCTGAGCTTATATAGGTATTATTGTCTATTTTAGAGTTATGACCTATGTGATTGCCGCTCCACAAAAATACATTATCTTTAATTTCAACATCTTTTTGAATAGTTTGATTTTCCAGTATTAAACAATTTTCTCCAATGATAGCCTCGTTTGAAATATAAGAATTTTCATGAATGAAAGAAGCAAAGGTAAAACCAAGCTTCTTAAAAATTTCATATTTAGACTGTCTTACTGTGTTCATTTTTCTATATGATAATGCAACAAAAATATCAAATTCCTCTTTATTAAAATTTAAAAGTTCACTAAAGCTTAATATTGGAGTGCTTTTGAAATGACTTTCTCTAACATTCTCATCATCAACACAAAAATGAGTAACATTTTCTTTGCCAAAATAATATTGAGAAATATCTGCAAATTCTCCATTTCCAAAAATGATAATTTTTTTCATATTTAAATTAAATATTTTTTTTGATTATTTAAAACATGAGAAGATAGTACATTTTTATAACTTTTATTAAATTTCTTATTATCGTAAAAATCATTATATCTAATTTGAATACTAGCTCGTGGTTTGGTTGAAAGATTATTCCCGCTTCTATGAAGTAAGTATTGACTGAAAACTAATATTTCATTTTCTTTTAAATATACTTGATCGAACTTATATTTATCACTTACCACAGCGGTATAGGTTCCCATCTTGTTGTCAGTAAATTTATATATTTTTTTTTTAAAAGTTTTGCAAATTTCTAAAGGTCCATCAATTTCATTTACTTTACTTAAATTAAACCAAATGGTTAGAGAATTATTAGATATCATAGAATACCAAATATCTTGATGTAAAGACGTATTAAGTTTCTTACAATTTGGCCTATCCAATCTTAAAGAAATGCTTGTACCAATTGTTGGGTATTTAATTCCTAGTTTTTTTATAATTTTAATGAAAGTTTTGTTTGTAATAACTTCACTTACGTCATGTAGATCTGGAGCGATATCATACAGTTTAGATATTAAATTAGTTTTTAGCTTCTTATCAACGCTGTACAAATATTCTATAACATTGTCAAAATTACTGAATTTTTTTCTTTTTTTGGTATTTAGTTTTATTATATGATTAGATGCTTTAATTATAGATGCTCTTAGTTTTTTTTTTATCAAGTGTATTTCTTTAGATGAAATTATAATATAACCTTTTTTTCTTATTAGATTGTTCATATTTTGGTTCTACTCATAAAGTTAATAAAATATATTAACTAAAACTAAAAATATAAGATTATATAAAAAAAATTTTATAGCAAACAATTTTTAGATAATAGTGATATAAAAATTCCAAATAGAGTATGTTCAAAAAATTATGTAATAAACAAAAAATGTTAATGAGTTTTTGTTCTATACGTAAGGCTATGATATGTTAATAAAGTAAATCGTATGACAACTGCAATTATGCAACCAACATATTTACCTTGGCCAGGATATTTTTCTTTAATAAAAAATGTCAAAAATTTCGTATTTTTAGATGATGTTCAATTTCAAAGGAGATCATGGCAATGTAGAAATTATATAGAAATTCAAAATAAAGCAAAAATATTGTCAGTTCCAACTAAAAATAAGGGAAATTTTAATGAAAATATTAATGAAATCAAAATAGATTATACGTCTAATTGGAAAAAAAAACATCTCTCAACAATAAAACACAATTACAAAAAATATAAGTACTTCAATGAGGTTTTTAGTATTTATGAAAAGCAGGTACTTTCTGATTATGAAATGATTTCGGATTTAAATATAAATTTAATTAAAGAAATATCTTTTTATCTTAAATTAAATGTTAACTTTTTAATTTCATCTGAAATCAATATAAATAAAAAAAAGGATGAAAAAATAGTAGAGATCTTAAAAAAAATTTCATCTAATGATTATATTAGCCCCCCTGGTTCAAAAAATTACATTGAATTAAATGATAGATTTAAAAAAGAACATATTAAAATTACGTACCAAAAATATAAAAAATATGATTTATTAAATGATAAAAATTTATCAATTTTGCATTTTTTGTTTAAATTTGGCAATTCGTTTGTTGATAATATCTAATGAATAATAATTTTATTAAAAAAATTATGATTGGAACAGCCCAATTTGGGTCAATATATGGAGTATCTAATAAAAAAAAAATTAGCAAAAAAGAAATAAAAAAAATTTTTTATTTTTTAAAAAAAAAAAAAATTCAAAAATTTGATACCTCTGAAAATTATGCAGATGCAGAATTAAAAATTGGAAAATATAATAAAAAAAAAAAATTTATAGTTAGTACAAAAATTTCATCACTTAAAAAAGTTAAACAGAAAGACTTAGAAAAAAAAATTAATTCTAAAGTCGAAAATATGTGTAAGCGGTTGAATACTAATAAAATAAGTTATTTATTATTACATGATTTTAAAGATATTTTGAGGAAAAATAATAAGTCAAAAAAAATCATTAATATATTAAGAAAAATAAAAAAGTCAGGAAAAATTTTAAATTTTGGGGTTTCTGTATACTCTTCCAAGGATACAGAAAAAATTATTAAGAATCATAAGATAGATTTTATACAAATTCCATTTAATTTATTTGACCAATCATTATTGAATAAAAATTTTTACAAAAAATTACTTAAAAAAAAAATTGATATTCATGTTAGATCTATATTTTTACAAGGTTTAGTTTTCATTAATTACAAAAAAGAAAAAAATAAAAAAATTTTAAAAATAACAAAAAAATTAAATCTTTTTATTAAAAAGAAAAAACAAGAAAAATTGAAATTACTGATTAACTTTATTAAAAAATATAATTTTTACAAAACAATTGTAATTGGTGTAAATTCATTAAATCAACTAAAGGAAATTATTAAAATTTTTGACCAAAGGGATAATTATAATAAAGATCAATTTTCACAATATAAAACAAGCGATAAAACTTTAATTGATCCACGAAACTGGAAAGTTTAATTAAAAAATTTTATTAATAATACATATTATTCTGTGCAATATTTAGAAAAATAAATCAATTTCAATTATTTGTGCTACTATTAGTTTTGCAAATAAGATTTGTTTATATATTGATGTTCATATAAACATTGACTAATGATTAATTATTGCAAACACAAAATAACGTCAGAAGATAAAAAAAAAGTAAACAAGGTTCTTTCTTCAGATTTTTTAACCCAGGGACCTGAGGTTTTAAAATTTGAGAATAAATTAAGTAAAGTATTTAGTGCAAAGTATGCAAAAGTAGTAACGAATGGAACATGTGGTCTTTATCTTGCGGTTAAATCTTTAAATTTAAAGAAAGGTTTTAATGCCATTGTAACTGCAAATAGCTTTGTAGCTTCTGCAAATTGTGTATTAATGAATGGCGGAAATATTGAATTTTGTGATATTAATATTGACAATTTTAATATTTGTACTGAAAGTTTAGAGAAAAAACTTAAACAAAAAAAAATTGATCTAGTAGTTGCTGTTGATATTGCTGGAAATCCATGTGACTGGTTAAAATTAAAAAAATTATCTAAGACATATAATTTTAAAATTATAAATGATAATTGCCATGCAATAGGAACAAAATATCTAAATAAAATTAACTATGCTGTAAAATATGCAGATTTAGTGGTTCATAGCTATCATTCTATTAAAAATATTACTTCAGGTGAAGGAGGCTCTATACTTACTAATAACTCTAAATATTATCGGAAAATAAGTAAAAGTTGTAGTCATGGAATTGAAAAAAGAGGAAAAAAATTTCCTTGGCATTATGAAATTAATGAAATCGGGTATAATTTCAGGTTAACAGATTTTCAGTGTGCTTTAGGTTTATCACAATTGAATGATTTAAATAAAAAGATTTCTAGAAGGAGAAAAATAGCAAAAATTTACGATGATTTTTTTAAAAAAGATAGCAGATTTAAAATTCAAAAAATGAGAAAAAAATCAATTTCTTCATATCATCTATATATTGTTTTATTTCCATTTAAAAAATTAATTCAAAAAAAATTTTTTTTTGAATATTTTGCTAAAAAGGGATTTAAACTTCAAACACATTATATACCAATTTATAAGCACAACGTTTATGCAAAGCTAAAAAAAACCTTCAATTTTCCAAATTGTGAAAATTATTATATTCAATCGGCAAGCTTACCTTTGTATGAAGATTTAAAATTAAAAGACATTAAAAGAATTATAGATTTAATAAATAATTATGATTTTAATAAATAAATTAGAAATTCTTGAATTAAGAAAATGGAAAAAAAACTAGCTAAAATCTTGGGCAAATGCTAAAAGAATTTAATATAATATAAAATGTTAAATATTAAAGGCTCTTCAATATTAATTACTGGTGGTACGGGTTCATTTGGCCAGGCAATGACAAAGCACCTGTGTGATAGAATTAAAAATATAAAAAGATTAGTTATATTTAGCAGAGACGAACTCAAGCAATCTAAAATGCAGGAAAAATTTCCTCAAAAAAAATATCCATTTATTAGGTTTTTTATAGGTGACGTTAGAGATGAAAAGAGAATAACCAGAGCTTTAAAGGGAATAGATATAGTTATTCATGCTGCGGCTTTAAAACAAGTAGTGTCTGGAGAGTATAATCCTTTCGAAGTAATCAATACAAATATTATTGGTGCTCAAAATGTTATAGAGGCATGTCTGAATACTAATGTTAAAAAAGTTGTTGCACTTTCTAGTGATAAAGCGTCATCACCACTAAATTTGTATGGAGCAACTAAACTTTGTGCGGATAAGCTATTTATTGCTGCCAACAATTACACAGGTAAAAAGAAATTATCTTTCTCAGTAGTGAGATATGGAAATGTAATGGGGAGCAGAGGAAGCGTTATACCTCTCTTTATAAAACAAAAAGAAAAAGGTATTTTAAGCATAACAGATAAAGAAATGACTAGGTTTAATATTACAATGACGGAAAGTATTAATTTAGTTATTTGGACTATTCAAAATTCATACGGTGCAGATATTATTGTGCCAAAAATTCCATCTTATCGTATAATTGATGTTGTCAAAAGTATCTGTGAAAATTGTAAAATTCAAATAATTGGAAAAAGACCTGGAGAGAAATTGCATGAAGAAATGATTAGTTCAGAAGAGTCATCGAACACTATTTCGACTAAAAAGTATTACATTATTTTACAACAGAATAATCATGCTCAAAAAAAATATTATAATAAAAAACTTTTTTCAAAATCTTTACCTAAAAATTTTTCATATTACTCAAAATCTAACTCGACATTTTTAAGTGTAGCTGATCTAAAAAAATTGATTAAAAATAGCAAAACTATAAATGAAAAAATTTAATAATTAAAAATTTTAATTAGATTAAACATTAAATAGAATGAATTTTTTAGAGAAGTTGATAATTAGAAGTAAGACAGCTTCCTTTTTTTCAAATCTATTTAGCTCTTCAAGATTAAATCAAGGTAGTGAAAAAACTATACTCTTAGAATTTAATAGTTGGACATTTAACCATATAGCCGCGTCATATATTTGCAATATTTTATCAAAAAAATACAAGGCAAAAGTAGAGGGGTATCCAGGTTATCAATTAATAGGATCAAAATTAAATCAGTCTTTTATTCAAAAACTTTATTGGAAGTTGGGTAATTTATTTTCACTTCGATCATTTGGGATTTATAAATCATTTGGTGTTAAAAATATTTTTTGGCCTAAGATGGATTATAAAATTGAAAAAAATGCTTTAAAGGAATTTAAAAATTATAACAAAAAAATAAAATCAAAAGAAAAATTAGAAAACTATAAAATTAATAATATATTAATTGGGGATCTAATTTATGACAGTTTTTTAAAAAAAACTTTATATCCAACAATAGATATAAATTCTGACGAATTTAAAGAATTTTTTTTGGACTCTATAAAGCTATTTTTTTACTGGGAAAGTTTTTTTTTCAAAAAAAAAATTAGTTCTGTCATTTCTTTTCATGGAGTTTATCTGGCAGCCATGCCTTTAAGATTTGCTATTAGTAAAAATTTACCTGCTTATGTTGCTAATATTGAAAAACTATATTGTTTAAACAAAAATAAAATACTCCCTGGATTTGAATATACAGATTACAAAAAAATATTTAATGGTTTACCAACTATACAAAAAAATGATAAATTGAAATTTACAAAAGAAAAGTTACTAAAAAGATTTAATGGTCAATTGTCTAGCGATCTTGTTTATGTATCAAGAAATGCATATGGCAAAATTAAAAATAAGAGAATATTAAAAAAATCCAAAAAAATAAAGATATTGATTGCACCACATAGTTTTTGTGACTCACCCCATGCATTTGGCAATGCTTTTTTTACTGATAATTTTCAGTGGTTAGAAAGTTTAGGAAAAATATCTAATGAGACTAATTACGATTGGTATATAAAATGTCATCCTGATTATACTACATATTTTGATAACACTATTGATTTGGTAAAAAGGTATGTAAAAAGATATCCTAAAATTAATTACATAGATAATAAAATATCTCACAATCAATTAATTAAAGAAGGTGTAGATTATGTACTGACAGTTTATGGGACGATAGCTGGTGAGTATCCATTCTTTGGTATAAATGTTATAAATGCATCAAACAATCATACTCAAATAGATTATGATTTTACAATAACACCAAAGAATAAAAAAAATTACTTGGAATTTCTAAAAAACTTAAAAAAACCACGTAGTGTAAAAAATCAGAAACAGGTTTTACAGCATAGTTATATGAAGTATGAATATTTTAACAATAGATGGTTTTTCAATGATCTAAATAAAGTTAAACATGCAGTAGGAGGGTTTAGAAATTTTTGCAGAATGGAATTATATAAATATTGGATAAGCAATTTTAACATGAAAATGCATAAAGATAAATATATCAAAATAAAAAAATTTATTAACTCAAAGGGTTATATTTTAATAGATAATTAATAATTATCAAAAAAGTTTAGTAAAGTTAAAATGATAGTATGGAAACATGTTAAATTTAGTTAAGGATATTGTAAATCCTAAGAATTGGTTAAAACTTCTAAAGGATCCAAAAAAAATAAAAAATTTTATTAATAGACTGAATTATTATCCTGGGTTAAAATTTGCATATTCAAAATCACGATTTTATCGTTATTTAGAGATTTTTTTTTTAATAAAGTTAGCAAAAAAAAATAAAGCTTTTCAAAAATTTTTTTTTAACACTAATGATGAAAAATTCGAAAATTTTAGATTCTTATTTGATCCTATTAACAATATAAACAAAAATCAGGAAAAGTGTTTATCACATTGTGGAATAATTATTCTAGAAAATATTTTAGAAGCACAAGATTACAAACATATTAAAGATTTAATAGATAATATTTCTGATGAAAATGATAATCTAGACAAAAATGTTGTTGGAAATGCACATGTTAAAAAAATTTTAAAAAATATTAAAATAGATGAAAAACATTTATTAATATCAATTAGCAATAAAATTACGCAAGCTGTTTATGGTGCTCCAGTTAAACCTTCTATTTCAGTCTTAACAAGTATACCAAAAAAAATACCTGAGTCAGATGTACCTGGGGACAACATTTATCATGTTGATAGATATTTGCCAAATATCAAAATGTTCTATTACCCTGATGATATAAAATTAGGTGAAGGACACTTTGATTTTGCTTTAGGATCTCATAAGATAGATTATCAGTATTTGAAATTTTTTAACAATAATGAACAATGGATTTTTGATGAACGAAATCCTAATAGTAAAAAATTTACGAAATTTAAAACTGAAATTACAGTGAAAAAAAATTCTTTAATTGTAGCTTGTACCAATGGTTTCCATAGAAGATCAAAATTTACGATTTTTAAAAAAAGGAATGTTTTGACTTTTTTATATCCAGCTTTTAATTTTAGCTCATTAATTAATTTTAAAAAATATAATAATTATTTTTAAGACTAAAATTTATTTTAAATTTTTCTTATACTAATTATATTTTGAATGGTTTTTTCTTTAGAGATTATATTTTTATTTCCAAGGCCTTGTCCATGCATACCGGCATATAGATTGCCAATAAATGGAATCAATATATCTGGTGTATTTTCCATGAGCAACAATGAGGTCAAAATAAAATATGCATCACCACTTCCTGTTGTATCATTTACTGACTTAACAAAAACAGGTGTATTTATAATATTATTTTTTTTAATAAATGTAGCACCAAGCTGTCCTTTGGTTATGCTCTTATTGGGTATATTTCTTAGTTTATTTTTGATTGTATTTATATTTAAATCCCTCATATTTAACCCAAGTGACCACTCTCTATTATCTAGACTTAAATAAAATGAGTTTGTAAATTTTGTAAAAAGATTAAATCCATAATTTACGGAATTTGTTTGAACATTAATAAATTTTTTAACTTTATGATTATTTAAAAGTTTTAATAATTTTTTTTCAAATAAGCCAACGCCAAAGTCACAAATAATTAAATTGTCTTTGATTTTTTTAATTATATTAAGTGATTTATTTATTTCACTATTTGTAAATACATTCTTACTTAAATTTGTTATTTGTAATAATTTTTCTCCCCTATTAGAATTTATAAAACGAGTTTTTGTTTGTATTTCTTTATTTTTTGATAGAGATATTATTTTAATATTCTTTATAGGGTAAATTAATCTTTTTATTACTTTTGGATCACCATAAGTGTATAAATTTATTTTTTTTACAAATGTAGAAGCCATTTTTGCCACTGCAATAACACCACCAGATATTGCTTTATTATTTTTTGAAAGTATGGATATTGCAGGATCTTTAGTCGTTGTACCAAGGATGTCACACTCTTCATATTTATCAATTATAGGTTCACCAATTATGTTTATCTCTCTTTTAAGTAAACTATCAAATATTTTTACAATATCATTTAGATGAATTTTACTAATTTTTTTTAAAACTTCCTTTTGTTCTGATGTCCATTTATAATTATTATTAAATAACTTTGTTGAGCTAAGAAGTTTTGTTGTAGTAAAAATAAGTTGGCCTTTATTTTTCTTTAATTCGTCTATCTCTTTTTTTAAATTTCCATGCATATCATTTTCAAGATAATCTTTTCCTTTAAAATAATAATTTGGTTTTAGATTTTTAATTACTTTTATTGCATCTTTATTTTCATTTAAGTAAACATGATCTATAATTTTAATAGAATTTAAAACTGATATTCTTTCATCGTTTGAATTAAGGGGTTGCCGAGGTCCTTTATTGACATATTTTTTTTCTGTTATACTTACAACCAAAATATCAACTTTTTTTTTGGCATTTTTAAAATGCTCTATATGCCCATTGTGTAATATATCAAATACACCATGGCAAAGACCTACTTTTTTTTTTGAGTTTTGCTTTCTTAAAGTTCTTAATTGATTTTCATTTTTCAACTTCATTAATCTAGTATGGACCAAAAAACCCTTGGTCGTCATTTATATTGTTATTTTTTTTTTTAATATTTAAAAGCTTACAGCATTCATCATATATGATTTGAGTACTAGGATAAAATTGTTTTTCTAACTCAACAGAAACTGGTGCTGGTAAAAACTTATTACCTATTTTTTTTATTATTTTATTTTTAAATTTATCAGCAATAAGAGAATATATTTCACTGGTAAGTCCACCACTTACATGATCTATATCAACTATCATAATTTTATCATGTTTTTTAACAACTTTTAAAATTTTATTTTTATCCAAAGGATTCAAGGATACTAGGTCCAATATAGTAATTTTTTTATTATGGTTTTTTTTTAACTCATCATAAATTTTTAAACATTGTATTGTGCCATAAGATAGTGTGATTATGCAAAGCTTATTACCTTTAGTTATAATATTTGCTTTTCCATAAAGAAATTTTTTATTTTTATTTTTTTCTCTAATATCAAATAAACTTCTATGTTTTAATATTATTGACGGTTTCTTTGATTGAAGACAATAATTATATACATTTTTAACATCTGAAGGAAAAGTTGGTAAAAAAATATCGAATCCAGATAGACGGCTAAAAAAGTTATGGAATGATTGTGAATGAGTTGCACCTTGCCCCCATCCTCTTCCAATTACAGCTGTAATTACTATGGGACATGTGCCTGAATTTCCATCAAACATATATTTCCATTTATCAATTATGTTTACTATGGGGTCAAATGCTAGCAATAGAAAATCACATCTATTGTTAACAAATAATGGTTTTAGACCTGATATAGCTGCGCCAGCAAGAATTGTACAAAGACCATTTTCCATTGCTGGTGATTGTAAAAATTGTTTTGGATAGTTTTGATAGGGTTTTTTTAAAGAGCCAAACACCTTAGAGGAATAGTTTACCTCCAAACCTGCAATCAGTATTTTTTTATTTTTTTTCATATTCAAGCATAGTGTTTCACCTATAGTTTCAGAATATGTTAATTCTTTTTTAAACATTTTTATAAAGATCTTTTTTTGTTGGATATTTAGCTTTTGTTGCTTTCAAATAACTATTATCTACAATTTTCTTTACAGAATTTTCTATAGATAAAATTTTTTTTAAACTTAATTTTTTTATTAGTTTTTTCTTATAATTGTTTACAGGGCAAGCTTTTTTCCAATGTTCTACTTCATCATTTTTTCTGTAATTTCTACCTTGTTCAACGTCATAAAAAGGCCCACAATGCTCAAGCCATCTATAAGTTATAAATTCAATAAAAACAGGTCTTGAGGATTGTCTTATATAATCTATGGCTTTTAAACTTTTATCATAAACTTCTGAAATATTATTACCATCAACTTTAAAATACTTTATTCCAAGTGATTTGATTATTTTTTGGTAATTAACTTTTTTCATATATCCTTTATAATTAGGCATTTCAGTAGAATAAAAATTATTTTCATAAACAAATAGTGTTGGTATATTTTTAAGAGATGAAAAATTTAGCGCTTCATATGCGGCACCTTCTTCTAGAGAAGCATTTCCAAAAAAAGCAACAGAGATATTATTTTTTTTTAAAACTTTAAATGATAGTCCAGCACCCACAGCCAATCCTAGTGATTGTGCTAATATTGCTGTGCTACTAAATTTATACTTTTTGTCAATAGATAGGTGAACTGATCCTCCCTTACCCCCACTAACCCCATCTTTTTTGCCCATTAATTCACAAAAAAGTTTATAAATGCTGCCTTCAAGAGCTATAAAAGGTAAATGGCTTCTATGGTGACAAAACACACTGTCATTTTTTATAAGATTTAAACAAACTCCTACAGCTACTGCCTCTTGACCTATACCAAGGTGAGTTGGTGTACGCATTTTTTTTTCTGGATAAATACCCCTTATAAATTCTTCAGTATACCTGCTTAAATATAATTTTTTATAAGTATTAGATAAAAAAAAATTTGTTTTATTGTTTAAAATTTTATTAAAATTTTTATTTAGGCTGTATGGTGATTTTATCATTTTTTAATATTTTTTTTAACCATTCTACTGAAAAATTATTTTTTCTTATAATTAATTTTTTATTATTAAAATTTTCTTGGATTTTGAGTATTGCATCTTTAACTTTAAATGATGGTTTAAAACCAGTCTTTAAAAGTTTTGATGAATCTAATCTATAAGATCTTATATCCTTAGTTTTTGTCACAATTATTTTCGAAGGAATTATTTTTTGAATTGTTTTGGCTATAGCTAAAATGGACATATTTTCAAAGCCAGCATTATATACACCTGGTTTTGTATTTTTATTTTTCAACAGGTGCACAAAAACACTTACAAGATCTTGTATATGTATATTTGGTCTTATTTGTGAGCCACCATGGACAGTAATTTTTTTTGATTTTAAGGCCTGTAATGTAAGCATATTAACAGATACATCGAATCTCATTCTGGGGGATAATCCACATACAGTAGCTGGCCTCACACAAAAGACTTTAATCTTATCTTTGTAACTTAACAAAACTCGCTCAGCTATCATTTTTGTTTTATTATAAGTTGATATTGGCTTGAGATCTAAATTTTCTGTTACTTTTTTTTCTTTTTTAACACCATATACACTTCCGGAACTAGCAAAAATAATTTTTTTCACTTTATTTTTTATAGCTTTTTCTATTAAAAATTTTGATGCTAAAGTGTTAACCTCCCAAGAAAGTTGGGGATCAAGTTCCACAGCTGGATCATTTGCAATATTTGCTAGGTGAATAATCGTATCAATTTTTTTAAAAGAAATTTTGTCAACGTTTCTTATGTCTTCTTTTATAATATTTATTCTAGAATTTTTTGGGAGATAGTTTCCAAACCACTGTGTATCAATAGCAGTAATAATATTTTTTTTATCTTTCACTAGTTTTTCGATCAATACAGACCCAATATATCCACAACCACCCAAGACAAGAATATTCATAACTAAATAAATTTTTTAAAAACTTTCTTATTTAATTTTACAAAATTAATTTTAATAAAACTTTTTTTTTCTTTATTAACTGATACAGTATATATATAATTAATTCACTTATTCATATGGGATTTTGTAGACAAAATATAAAAACATTATTTTTTGAAAATAACTATAAGCCAATAAAAGGCAACTTTTTATGCCTAGGAAAACAAACAGTTAACCTAGATATTGAAGAATTAGAAAAAATATTTAATAAAAAATACATCATTAATAAAAAAACAATAGATAATAAAACCAAACACGCAAAACAAACTAAAAATACCAGAATTACAGATAAATATTTTTTAGAACAAACTTTTCCAGTTAAATATCACTCTTTAGATATCAGCAAATATGAAGATGCTAGTATTATTGGTGATCTAAACCAAGACTTACCAAAAAAATACCATAAAAAATTTGATTTTATTTTTTCTGGTGGTGTGTTGGATAATTTATTCAATCCCTCGAAAGCTTTAATGAATATTTCCAAGTTATTAAAAGATGATGGTAGAATTTTAATTTGGGAACCAAGCAGAGGACTTGTT
>Ga0209223_10002227_pt1 | contig 19735 bp, 21 predicted proteins | sample COG_06_FD_184750 | JGI IMG/M metagenome (GOLD analysis project Ga0209223, IMG submission 184750) | Pelagic Microbial community sample from North Sea - COGITO 998_met_06 (SPAdes) (version 2) | ecosystem: Environmental > Aquatic > Marine > Neritic zone/Coastal water | place: Helgoland, sampling...
TCATATTTAAATTATAATGGAAGCCCTCAATTTTTTTTGGATAAAATGACAATTTATGAAAAAATGTCTTTTTACTTTAGAAGGTTTTTATTAAGACAAAATGCCAAGGATATAAATTTACTTAATATGACCATTCCATGTTCTGAGGAAAAATTTTTAGAATTCACAAAAAATTTTATATTTGATAATTTTAAATCACATAAAAATTTTGATAAAAATAAACATATAGTAATTGAACAAGGAGGAAATTATTTCAATCCAATCTCTTCAACGAAATACTATGGAGAAAATAGACAAATCATATTTGTTAAAAGAGACCCAAGAGCAATTTTCTGGAGTATGAAGAGAAGAGGATCTTTAAGCTACCCAGGTCATAGTGTTGAACTCTTTACAAAATGGTATGTGAATATAATGGAGACCATTAATAATCAAGAAATAAATAAGGTTATAACTATAAAATTTGAAACATTTTTTGAAAATTTTTATGATGAAAGTAAAAAATTGTGCGATCAATTAGGAATAGATAAAAAAATAGATTCAAATTTCGACTTAAATCACACTTTGAAAAATTTATATAAATTTGAAAATAACCTGTCGTCATATGATAAAAGTTATTTAGAAAAAAATTTAAAAAAATATATATAAAATTTTTTTATTTTTTTATTAAAACCACTGAATCATTGTTTACTTTTTTAATTTTAAATTGAAAATTAACTTTATCTATAATTTGGAACTTTTTTATTTTTTTTTTAATTTCATTTATATCCAAACTTTCAAATTTGCTAGTCTTATACTTTTTGTTCAAAAGCAAATTTATATTAAATAATGAAAAGAAAATTAATAATAATTTAGAATCGTACATAATTTCTTTTAATTTACTCAAAAAATAATTTTTTTTTGGCAAGTCACCTAGTATAATATCTTTAGATATTAAATTAATTTTTTTTAGTTTTTTAATTAAATATTTATAAAAAAATTGTTTTTTATTATTATAAATAAATTTATCAATATTATTTTTCTTTAAGTCATAAAAATATCCAAGATTAAAAAATTTATCTAATAATATATTTTGATTAATATTTCCAATGGTTGTGCCAAATCTTTGATACAAATTTTTATTTTTAAAGTTATTTTTTAAATATAAAATTTTTTTTTCTAAAAGTGCCGCTTCCAATGATGTGGTACAACCTGAGTGTAAATAATACTTACACGAGTAGATGAATGGAGTTATTGAACCTTCATTATTGATTGTGATATTTTTATAAATATTTTTATCAAATCTATTTTTTACTTTTAAAATATCTTGACGTGGATGCGGTCTAAAAATTATTTTTAAATCAGGATACCTTAATGATATTTTTTTAGTTAAATCTATTAATCTTTTGTAATTAAGTTGATCATCCTTGAAGTAATTAAATAAGTCCTTTTTTTTCTTTTTTCTATTTTTTTTTTCTACAGCTTTAACAATCCATTTAGAATAAATGTCATTTTCAATATATCCATCAGCTCCTATAAAACTTGATGCTACTAAAAGAAATTTGCCATATTTTTTAGTTAATAATTTTTTTTCATCATCAAAAAAAATTCTATATTTTCTATTACACAAATCATATTTAGGATGGCCAGATATAAAAAGCTTTTCATTAATTTTTTTTTTTTTCATCATCTTATAGTCTTCATTTCCCCAGCAGTAATAATCAGATATTTTTTTAAGTACATCTGAATTAGTTCTTGCAATAAAATCACTTTTATAGCTAAAATTAATTAATGGCCCCTCTTCATCTAAAAGTGATAATTTATTATTTGTAAATTCTTTTTTAAACGCAAAATGCTCTAACGTTCCACCCTTTGTGATAAGATAAACACCACTATTTTTTTTATAAAAATTATAAATTTCAGATTTTTTTCCAAAAACTACTCTGTAATCTGTATTCTTTAAAATTTGATAAGCGCAAAATATTTTACTTAGATATTCCCTTGCGCTTATCTCTATAGGGAAAGCTACAATCATATTTTTTCATTTGTCAGATTTATAATATTGTCTGAAGATTTAATTGTTTGTTCTCTATGTGAAATAATAATAATTAATTTATCTTTTTTTAATTTTTGTAACGTATTCATTAATTTTTTTTCTGTTTCCATGTCTACAGAACTAGTAAACTCGTCTAAGATAATTACATCTGGATTTGGATATAATGCACGCGCCAATCCTATTCTTTGCATCTGACCACCTGAGATCTTTGATGCTTTTTCACCTATTCTGTGTTCAAACTTATCTGGAAGTGATTCTACAAAATTCAATATTTCTGCTTGATGAGATGCCTTTTCCAATTTTTCTTTGATATTAGGACTTTCGTCAATAAATGATATGTTGTTACTGATAGTATCATCAAATAAAAAAATGTTTTGTGGAACATAACCGATGTTAAGATTTTCATACAATTTTTTATTTGTGAAATTTATGTTATTAACAAATATTTCACCTTGTTCTATTTTTAGTAATCCTAAAATAATGTTTAATAAGGTTGTCTTACCAGTGCCACTACCACCTGTTATAGTGTTAATCATTCCTTTTTGAAATTCGAAGTTCAAATCATTTAAGACATTTTTGGTAGTGTTTGGGTATTTATAACTCAAATTTTTTACATTTACTTTTTGAATCTTAATTTCTTTATTTTCAGTTCTCTCTTTTTGAACTTCACTTATATAAATTTCATCATCGACTAGTTCATTTTTAATTAATGCTACAGAATTCTTTAAAAAATTTATTGTATAAACTATATTATATACTTTGAGCATTGATGGCATAATGCGAATAATACATATAAAAAATATACCTAGTTTGGATATAATTTCCTCTTGTGCCACGCCTCTTAATAAAAAAAAATTTATTATCAAAAAAATAAAAATGATTGTTAGGGTTTCTATCCAAGGTTTAGATGCGTTTTTTACCAAACCATGAGTAATCGCATTTTTAATGTATTTAGTGTAATTTTTTTGAAAATAATCAACAGTTTTTTCAATTTTTCTAAAGATCTTTATTTCCTTAATAGAGCTTAAGCTCTGTAAAATATTTAAAATTAATTTACCACTTAGATCAATTCTTTCTTCTGACCATTTTTGATTTTTTCTGAAAAAAGTAAGATACATTAGGCCGATTGTGACTGAAAAAAATAAAATTGATATCAATACAAACATTGGGTCATAAAAAATCAAAATTGAAATTATTCCAATGATTATAAAAACCTCAGTGATTAGATCAGCGACTTGTGTTAATAATTTTCTTACCCAACCAACTTCAGTATATATATTTCTTAATTTTAATGCGGAATTATCATTTTGAAATTCTAATATGTCTGAAATACAAATTTTTTTAAGTAAACTAGCAGAAAGATCTTTTTGGAACCCAAATGAATACTTCATTTGCCAATATTTAAATAAAAGTAACAGAATATTTTTAGCAGCAAATATACAAATTGTATAAAGGGATATTTTATATAAAGATAAATTTTTTAAAAATATCTCAATATTATATAAATAATCATTATTAAAAATTACTGTATCATTATTAATAAGCTTTAATAAAATCCCAATTAAAAAAGCAGTAGAAAAAAATTCTAAGAAAAGAATAAAAAAGGCTATTATAAAAAAAAGATAAAATATACTTAAGTTTTTTTTATTAGATGATTTGTATAATTGATAAAGATCTTTAATTATCATTAATTTATATTTGACTTTTCAGATAAGAAGAAATTTTCTTAAATGACAGCAAATTTAAGCTGTCCTTGGGCTTTATTTTAATATTAAATTTACTTTCAGACATTTTTAAAACTGAAGCTAATACTTGTTTTAATTTGTTATTAAGATCTTTCATTTATTCTTATATACATTTTCTATCTATTTAATAATATTTTTCTTATTTTCAGAAATAATTTTTTTGTTCAAAATATTGCTTAAATCTCTTATTTTTTTGTATTAGGGTTTAAATATAGTTCTCTTAAAACCCTCCTTAAAATTTTTTCAAATGGTCTTATAGATAAAATTTCGCTATATAAAATAAAATTGTTCAAATTTTTTTTATATAATTTAATTCATTTTGCTGCTGTAAAAGTTTAAAAAAATCTTAACAGTTTCAAAAAATTTTGTAGGTTTTGAAAAAGATAAAAGTTTGTTGGAATAATATTTGTAAATATCTACCTCCTTAAATTTTTCTAGGAATTCCTTTTTTTTGGGTACACACACATATGTGATTATCAAATAATCTCTTTTATAATTTTCCTCTGGAATTCCTGCGCTATGAAAACAATTAGTGGGGTCAAACAATAAACAATCACCATATTTTCCAACATTTGCATAAGAATAATTTTCATCATGATCATTATATTTTGTTCTATCAATGTAGTTTATTTTTTTTAAAAAGTTGTGTGTCTTTCTTTTAGGAACAATTTTCATTGGACCACTTTTTTTAGATATATCATTTAAATTTACAAAAATTTTAAAATGAGTAAATAAATATGCGTCATTATGAAAATTATTATTGTATAATTCGTTATCTTGGTTATTTTTTTTATAAAAAGTATTTCTTCTAAGACAAATATATGCTGGCAATATGTCAGAGTTAAAATAATTCTTTAAATAACTGATAATATTAAACTCTATTTTACTTAATATATTATTAATATTTTTTTTAACATCATCATTTATTAAAAAATAAAAAGGTGGATCTTCTTTTATCTTATCTAACTTTAAAATTTTATTTAAATCTGTAATTTCCTGTTTTACATTTGGATCTATTTGAACAAACCCATCTGCATCAAATCTCTTTAAAAATAAGGGTAATTTTTTTTTGTTTAGGATAAATAATGAGTAAATTTTATCAAATAAGATATATTTCAAAGCTTTTCTTCTGTTAAAAAGCTTTATACCAATTTTTCTCTTTAAGTTTAATAACATTTTCTGATCTTATATTGATCAATTATAAATTATTATTAAATTTTATGCTATATAAATCAATAATAATGATTTTAAAATTATTAAATAGATTGGTAACAGACTTTTATAAAATAGAAATATTTAGAACATGTATATCTTTTTTAAGATTTTTTGTTTTATTTAAAATATTACGCAGAAATTTCAAATTTAAAAATAAAATTGAAATAACTGATGATCACATTGAATTACATAGAGATAATAAAATATTAGGTGTGGATGATCATAATTTGCACTATTCTGAAAATCTATTTGATATTAAAAAAACTTATAATCAATTTTCAGGTGGCAAGACAAAACTTATAACAATGCCTCTTGGTTCTATAGATTATCTGGACTTTGATAATTCTAAAGTTTTATCAGTTGGTCCTCGAAATGAGGGTGAGCTATATTTTATTAGAAGCTTGGGTTTTAAGTGGAAAAATATTTCATCTATTGATCTATTATCTTATTCTTCAAAAATTAAACTAGGCGATATTCATGATACAGATTATCAAGATAATTACTTTGATGTAATTGTTTGTGGCTGGGTTATTCCATATAGTAATAACTATAAGAAAATTTTAGATGAGATTTACAGAATCACAAATAATAAAGGTATTTTATGTGTGGGGTATACATATATTCCAGAAGAACAAGATAAAATTAGAAAGTACAAAAAAAATGAAAATCGATTTAATTCTAATCAACAAATAATTGAACATTATGGAGAAAAAATTAAAAATGTTTATTTTAATTTTGATGCCTATTCTGACAATAAGGACCATAAAAGACAGTCAATATTTGTTTGTAGAATCAATAAATAATTTAATTTAATCTTGCAAAATCTGTTTCACATATATCTGTTTCAAGATGTCTATAGATATCATCTTTGCCTTTTTCGCAGGTTGCTATAATTCTAAATATAAGATCTAAATTGTAAAAGTATTTTTTTAAAACTTTTTTATTATGAGCAGTTGAAACATAAATAGAATTTGTTGCTAAAATATTTTTTTTTAACATTTCCTGTGTTATAAAAGTTTTATAAGCTAAATGGTTTTTACTGAAAAACATAAAGCTAGATAAAGCTGGAATACCATTTATTTTTATTTTTACTTTGTGTTTTTTTGCAATTCTTTCCCAATTTGTGACAATATAATTTCCTAGACCAGTAATATACTTCCAGCTTTTTTTTCTTTCCATAACCTCTATAGTTTTTAGTGCTGCTGTAGGTCCTATTCTTTCAGTCCAAAAAGTACTACTTATGAATGTTTTTTTAATACTGTTCATTATTATATTTTTTCCTAACACTGCAGTGATTGCGTATCCATTACCCATTGCCTTACCTAACATCATTAAATCAGGAGTAACTCCATAAATTTTATGAATACCCCCAAGTGTTTGTCTGAAGCCTGACGTACACTCATCGAAAATTAAAACAATTTTTTTATTGTCAGCTAATTTACGTACTTTCTTTAAAAAATTATTTTTTGGTGCCTCGTTTCTAATAACTTCCATTTTAATAATACCAATATCAGGATTATCATTAATTATTTTCGATAAACCTTTGAAATCGTTATATTTAAATGGAATTGCTGTCCCTTTTAAATTTTTATTTACACCTCCAGTTTTTAGTCCTGACAACAAATGTTCATTTAAATTATTTTTGTTCTTTAAATTTGCAGCTAGATACCAATCATGCCATCCGTGGTACCCACAAAAAGCTACCTTTGATTTACCAGCATATGCTCTTGCTAATCTTATAGAAATTGCATTGGCTTCACCACCTGATCTTGCAAACCTTACTTTTCCGGCCCATGGATGCAGTTGAATAAGTTTTTTAGCTAAATCTACTTCTTCAGTACAATTCAATGTGCTCATATTTCCAAGCTTAACTACTTTAGAAACAGCTTTGTCAACAATGTTATTCGAGTATCCAAGAATATTTGTACCAATACCCATTATGCTTAGATCAATATATTTTTTACCATCCACCCCTTCGATTTGACAACCTTTTGTCTTTTTAAAATAACTTGGCCATTTATGGGGTAAAAAAGCATCTGGTCTTTTTGAAAATAACATATTTCCACCCGCTATAAAATTTTTTGCTTCTTGCCAAATTTGTTGTCCCTTGTCTAGTTTTTTAAAGTTAATTTGTTCACTTAATTTTTTATATCTATCAAATAATAAAGTATTTTTGTGATAGAACTCAATTATATCATCTAAAGAAAAATAAAAGTTATTAAAGTTGTTAAAAATTTTATCTATAAGTTGAAAATCATATTTTGTATCTAGAGTGATTCTGATATTGGAATAATCTTTTCTTTGAAAAAAATTATATTTTTTAATCTTATCTGATCTTAAAAAATATTTTGTCACATGTTCTCTGTCACTTTTTGAAATTAATATTTTATTTGCTTCTTGAAGTTTTTTAAAAGAAAAAACTTCAATATCCATTCCATCAGGAAAAGATCTTCTTTGAATATTCGAAACATAATCAAAATTATTTTCTTTATAAATTTTAAGAATTTTATCAACCAATCTAGGATCGATTAAAGGACAATCACCTGTAATCCTAAGTATATGCTTAGCAGAAAGTTTTTTTGCACAGTTATAATACCTATTTATAACATCATTTTGACTTCCCTCAAAAACATCATAATTATTTTTGAGTAATATTTTTTTTAAATAATTGTTTTGTTTTGATTTAGGAATGGCAACAATAATTTTTTCAATTTGTTTACATTTTGATAATCTATCAAGTAAAATTAAAATTGAATGTTTACCTTTAATCTTTTTTAATACTTTGCCACGCAATCTAGTAGACTCAATTCTTGCCTGAACGATTGAAAAAATTTTTTTCATTATTATCTTTTTTTAATAACTAAACTTTTTCCAAATTAAAAATACCGTAAAACTTTTGTGTAAATCTATATTTTTTTTTTTTATATAAAACTAACTGTATTTCATCTAGTCTTTTATTTATATCTCTTAAATTCAGTCCTTTTCTCTTATTTAATTGATTTTTAAAAAGCTCTCTATTAAAGAAACCTATAAAAGAATGAAGTTTTGATTTTATAAAAAGATAAAAAAACAATAAATGGCCCTCATTCTTGTTGTTAAAATTTTTATAATTAATCTTAATAGTTTTCAAATTTTTTACAATTATATCTACACTATAATTATTTGAAAAGTTTGCTAGATTTTGCTTTATATTTTTTTGATTATCTTTAGGAAGTTTAAATTTTACATATTTTTTGTTTTGAATAAAATTGACTAAGTTAAATATTTTTCTCATGTTTAATGATGATGATTTTGTTAATTTATATTCTGCTAAAACATCTTTATATGGAATGTAGTTAATATTTGGCACATTAAGAATTCTAGCTTCGATAGTAGTTGTGCAATTGCAAGATATTAAAAATTTAGATGACATAATCCATTTATTTAGATTTGAATTTTCTGTGACAATACTTAAATTTTTGTATTTTTTTTCCAATTCTTCATAATATTTGAGACCCTCTCCAGGATGAGGTACTATCAAAAAAGTCTCTTTTGGAAATTTATTACATAAAATTGAGTACATTTGATCATACTTTAAAAAGTTTTCTCTTTGATGATCAAACTTTCCTGAATATCTTCTAATCTCTTCTTTAAAATGTTTGCCTTTAGAAAATCTTGAATTTTTATATTTTTTTTTTAAATAATTATTAAAATTTTTTTTATCAAAGCTTCTAAATATATTATCAGATTGATTGTATCTTTGAAATTGTGTTGTTATCAAAATAAACTTTTTATTTTGATAAGGAAAAATACTTTTATCTTTAATTCTAAATATTTTATTATATCTTTCTTTAAGTATGTCCACTCTAGGACTTCCTGATTCAATGATTTTATTTATATCTAATTTATTTTTTTTTAAATATTTTCTATAAATTTTTCCACTTCGAGATCCCCATGTAAATAAAATTTTTAATTCTTTATAAACATATTTAGAAAATCTCATGCTCCCAACAAGCTGCTCGTCATTAGTTGATTGTAATCCTTCTTCATCAATACCAGTTAAAACATGACCGTTTTTTTTTACATTATCTAAAATTTTATTGTAACGTGGTCCAAAACTCTTCAGGAAAATGATACCACTTTTTAAGTATTTTAAGACTCCGAACAATCTTGATTTTTTTGTTATTGCAACATCAAAATTGTTTTCTTTTGCTTTTAATGCAAGAATAATTTTTGAGTCTAATTCTCTTCTTACTGTCTCAATTATTATGTAAATAATTTTTTTCATATAAATAAAATAAATTAATTATTTTAAAGAATTTTTTTTCTTTTAAATTGTTCAGATGATCTCTCTTCTTGCCTTATGCCAAATTTAGGTATACCTAAAATTCTATCAATTTTATCTAATTCATTTATAAGCTTATTAAATTGTTGGCTAGTAATTGAAACTGGGCTATCAATACACTTGTGTTTTATATCTATTTTAAAATGTTTTTCTAAAATCTTGGCTCCCTGTAAGTAAGCGTAAATAGGTACTTTTATTCCGTTTGTGTGGTCAGATAAACCTATCTCACATTTAAATTTTTTTTTTAAATAATCTATATTAGATAAATATGAAGTTTCTTCTTTGTTGGGATATGATGAGATGCAGTGCAATAATGCAATTTCTGTTTTTTTTTTCTTAAAATAATCATATGCTTTATTTATTTCTTTAATGGATGCCATGCCGGTAGAGAGTATTGTTGGTTTTTTGGTTTTGGCAACTTCATTTATCAGTTGATAATTTGAAATATCAAATGAAGAAATTTTAAAAAGTTTTACTTCTAAGCTTTGTAAAAACCATACAGACTCTTTATCAAACGGAGTTGAAAAAAAAATAATTTTTTTGAAGTCACAATAATCTTTGATAACTTTAAAATCTTTAAAATTAAGTTCACATTTTTTTAAAATTGCAAAAATAGGACTATTTTTTTTTGTTCTTTTTTCTGTAACATAGGTTTGAAATTTAATCGCATCTACATTTGTTTTTTTGGCAGCATCAACTAATTTTAATGCTTCTTTAATATTTCCATTATGGTTTATTCCTGCCTCGGCAATTAAAAATCTTTTTTTTGAAAAGAAGCTCATATAAGTTTTAAAATTTAAAGTTGTTTATATATACTATATCATTGAATGTGCAAAAAAAGATTGTCATTTATTTATTGAAAAACTTTTGCCTGATTATTTAGATATCACATAATCAATTGGTTTGTTGATATTATTAATCTTTGAAAATTTTTTGTTATAAAGGGCAATATTAGGGCTACAATTGAATATATCAAGCCCCCGTTTATAATATTGCCAGAAATATTATTTTTTATGAAATAATTGCAGAAAGCTTGGGATACATTAAGTGTGCCTAATAAATTTATATCAATACTTTTTTTAAGTATTTCATATGGAAAGTTGTGAAAATTAATTTTTTTGTCAAACTTTCCTTTGATATTAGTATCAATAGCTGCAAGGTTTACTAAAACATCAATTTTTTCAAGAAAATTTAAGATTTTATTTAATGAGCTTTTAACCTTTTCTTTTTTAGAAATGTCTACACTAAACAATTTGATATTTTTTGAATTAAGAAATGGATGTTTTTTTTTGGATTTTCAATTTTTTTTGATCATATAAATCAATTATTGCCATTTTAGATCCATTTTGCTCTAAGTACTCACACAATTTTAAACCAATTTGACCTAATCCACCTGTAATAACAAAATTTACATTTTTTACATTAAATAAATTACTCATATTGCATTTTTAAAATTATAATTATACTACACTATATACTATATAATTTTTATTAAACTTTCTTAATATTTATTTTATTGTATCAATAATTTTTACTTTATGAGAAAATTTATAACATTTGGCGAGCCCAATATTGGAATAAAAGAAATTAATTTTTTGAAAAGGACTATTAGCTCCAAATGGATTGGAAGTGGTCCAATTACTGAAGAGTTTGAAAATAAATTCAAAATTTATAAAAAATCAAAATATTCACTATCAGTTAACTCTTGTACGGCAGCGTTACATCTATCATTAATTTCTTTAGGGTTAAAAAAAGGTGATGAAGTGATCACTACTCCAATGACTTTTTGCTCTACAATAAATTCTATTTTACTAGTTGGTGCAAAGCCTGTCTTGGTGGATATCAATCCAGATACTTTAAATATAGATGAAAATATGATTTCAAAAAAAATTAATTCAAAAACTAAAGCCTTAATGATAGTTCATTTTGCTGGCTTGGCCTGCAATATGGCGCCAATTATGAAGATATGCAAAAAATATAATCTGAGACTTATAGAAGATTGTGCTCATGCCATTGAAAGTAAATATTTTAATAAAGAAGTGGGAAATTTTGGGGATGCTGGTTGTTTTAGTTTTTATGCAACTAAAAATATTACAACTGGTGAAGGTGGAATGCTATTAACAAATAAAACAAAAATTTATAACAGAGTTAGAACGATGAGACTTCATGGGCTATCCAAAGATGCATGGAAAAGGTATCTGCCGAACAGTATTAATAATAAATTTAAGTTTGAACACTACGATGTAAAAGAAGTTGGTCTTAAATATAATTTAATTGATTTAAACGCTAGCCTAGGTATTCCACAACTTGAAAACATAGAAAAAAGTTTAAAAAAAAGAGAGAAACTTCATATTCTATACAGAAAAGAGTTAAATGGACTACCAATTAAATTTCAAGATATTAACCCCTATCCAAATAAATTTGCACATCACTTATTTGTAATTATTTTAGATAAATCTAAAACTAAAAAAAAAAGAGATGATTTAATTTATTTTTTAAAAAAAAATAAGATAGGAACAGGCATAAATTACAGAGCCGTAACTGATATGACAATCTATAGAAAAAAATTAGGATGGAATAACAAAACAGCTCCAATTGCAAAAAATGTAGGTGATAATATTTTGAGTTTACCTCTATATCCAAGTTTGGCCCTATCAGAAGCCAAATATATTTCAAAAAAAATAAGTGAATTTTTCAAATAAAAAAATTTTATTTAGATGTGATGCTGGCTTTAAAAATGAGCTTGGTTCTGGACATTTATTTAGGTCAATTACAATTGCTCGTTATTTAATAAAAAGATTTAAACTTAAAAGCAATCAAATCGTCTTCATAATAAGGGTAAACAAAAGTTACTATAATACCCATGATATACTTAAAAAATATAAATTTAAGGTCATCAAGATAACAAAAAATATTATAGATTACTCTGCTTATGAAGCTAAATTTCTTAATCAATTAAATGGAGAATTAATAGTTATTGATCGACTTGGAAAAATTGGCAGAAAATTTGTTAACTTTGCTTTAGCTAATTTTAAGAAAAAAATAATTATTGATGACTCTTCTGCTAATAGAAAATTTTTTGATTTAACATTTAATCCATTAATAACAAATGTTAAAAATTATAAAAATAGTTTTATTGGACTTAAATATTTTATATCTCCATTATATTTCTATAGACAACAAAAAAATCGTCTGTTAAATCGAGGGATTTTTATATATTTGGGAAATTTAAAAAATACTAACTTAGTTGTAAAGTTGTTGAATATAATAACTCAAGTTACAAATCAGCCAATTTATTTACCATTCGATTATTCCAAAAAATTTAAGCTTTCCAAGATTAAGAATAAATTTTATTTTTTTAAAAATCATGAATATTATACATTTATGCAAAACTCTAATTTAGTAATAATATCAGGAGGGATGAGTTTGTATGATGCTTTGTTTTTGAAAAAAAAAATAATATGCATTCCACAATTTAAACATCAGAAACAAAATATTAGTAAAAATAAAGTTTCAAATAAGATTACATTTTTAGATAAAAAAAGTAAAAAATTTGATAAAGAACTAGGTATAGAAATAAGTTATTCTATAAATGAAAAAAATTTGATTAAAGATAACAAAATAATAAATATGAAAAATATGGATTTAACTTTAAAAAAGATTGGAAATTTATTGAATGACCAAAGGTAATTCATTATTTAAAATTGATAAAAAAATTGTTTTAATTACCGGTGTAAGCGGTCAATTGGGAGAGGCTTTTGCAAAATTATATTTAGAAAATGGATGCATTGTTTATGGTGTGGATATTAAAAAAAATAAACTTAAAAATAAAAAATATGTATTTTTAAAAAGTGATATTACCAAAAAAAAAAATATTTCTAAAATTTTAAATTATATCATCAAGGTCCATAAAAAAATTGACATCTTAATTAACAATGCCGCGGTATCTTATTTTTCTGAATTAATAAATAGGAATGATAAAGAGATCGATAAAACTTATGAAGTAAATTTAAAAAGTGTAATTAATTTAATAACAGAATATTTTAAAATACATAAAATTAAAAAATTAAAATCTTCAAAAATAATTAATATTGGATCAATTTATGGTGTCAATAGTCCTGACTTTAAAATTTATTCAAAAGGAGACCGATTCAGCTCTGACATTTATGGTGCAACTAAAGCGGGTGTAATTCAAATAACTAAATATTACTCCGTTCTACTTGCCAAGCATAATATCTTAATCAATACCATTTCTCCTGGAGGAATTAAAAATAAAAAACTACAAAACAAAAAATTTCAGTCCAAATATTCTAAGATTGTACCTCTTGCCAGAATGGGAAATGTCGAGGATTTATTTACAGCCCTATTGTTTTTATCATCTGATAACACAAGCTATATCACTGGACAAAACCTTATAATAGATGGTGGATTGACTATTAAATAATCAGAATGTTTAGGCTTGAATCTATAAAAAAAAATCAAGAGGACAAAAATTTGGTAAAGTTTTAATTTTATTTAACAATTTTATAATTGAAAAATTTGATTTATTGAGTTTTCTTTTGTGTAAAGAAAAAATATTAAATTTTATAAAAAAATTTAGATGGAAATTACTAAACTCAAAAAAATATACAATTCAAAATAAAGATCAAAATAATTTACATGGCATGAGTTATAATTCAAATGAGAATAATATTAAAAAATTTTTTGTTTAAACTTAGAGCTTTTTTACTAAAAAATAAGGATTTTTAGATAGTTCTTGTTTTAAAACTTTTGCGACTTTTTTGATCTTAAAGCACTTAAAATTAATTGGAGAATTGTCTACTGTTTTAATTACTTTTTTATTAATTAAAAATCTCTCTATTTTAGGCCAATCTAGCTCAACATCATTTAAATTTTTTCTACCATAAAGATTGTAAGTAATTGGTAAAAATTTATTATCATTTTTTTTATACCCCTTCCTTTGAAAAAAATTTCTGTATGGAACCTTGCAAGTGTATTCTATGTAATGAATTAAAGTAATTATTAAATGATCTAGACCAATATTGATGATTGTCACGTTATCTTTATATAGTTCATCCCAAATTGTATTTTTTTTAAAAGAACTATTAAAATCAATTTTTTTTTCTTTAAATTTAACTATTTTTTTTTTTAAAAAACAAATACTAAAAAAAGGATCGTTTGATCTATATTCTGCATATTTTTTTCTAAAAAATTCTGAAAAAAAACCATTTTCAGATGTAGTTTTATTTACATCAAATCTTTTTGTTTTATTGAAAGAATAAAAGAATGCAGGGACTAATATGTTTTTAACTGCTTTTTTTTGAAAGTTTTTAACAATAATAGTAGATAAGTTTTGATATGGGATATTATATCTTTTTTTTAAATTTTTTAATTTGACATGCAAAAATACAGTGTGTTTACTGTTTATTTTGTATGATTTTAATAAATCTGAAAAGACCTTATCAAATTTGATTTCTTCTGTTCTATTATTCATTTATTATTTTGAATAAAAACTTTTTTTATTTATTTTCGTTAATTTAACTTTTTTTTTATTCACTAATAGTTTCGCAAATTCTAGATCTATTTCATAGTTAATATCATATGATTCAAATTTGTTATTGAAATAAGGAACAATTTTTTTACCAGTTATTGTTTTGTATTTATTTAAAATTGATGTTTTTGAAATTTCTAAACTTGCATTTTGAACGAGTATTGTAGGTAAAGATTTGTATTGAGAATTATAACTGGGTTGATTTAATATTTTATTTTTCATTAAAGGAAATATAAAATTATTTTTTTCTTTCCACATTTTTCCTGGATGCTCCTTAACAATAGAAACTGCACGTAATGAATCGCAATTTTTATATCTTTTATATTTTTTCCAAGCAGCTTTTATAATATTTGCACTTCTAAATGGATTAGTGGGCCTCAAGATAAAAAAATGTGAAAAATTTACTTTTTTTTTTTTATATAAGTCTATTGTATGTTTAACCCAATCATAATCTGACGATTTTGACGATGAGATTTTTTTTGGTCTTAAACTTAATACTTCTGCGCCATAATATTTTGCGATTTTTGCATATTTTGATGAGTCTGTAGAGACTACTACTTTGTTAAATAATTTAGATCTTATAGCTGATTGTATGGCATAAGCTAATAACGGATGTGAAAAAAAAATTTTAATATTTTTATTTTTAATTCTTTCCGATCCTTGTCTTGCTGGTATTAAGGCAACAATTCCCTTTTTTACGCTCAGACTCATTATTTAAATTTTATATCTTTTAAATTTGTACTTTTTAGGCCACCAGAAAATTTTAATCCGTAATTTACTTCTACTCTCACTCTGTCATTAAAATATGGAGTGGATGCTTCTATAATTTTGCAGTCTGTTAAAGCTTTTTCTTGATGAATTGCAAACGGTGGGAAATGAAAATTATCACCTTTTTTACAAATCTTTTCAACCAATTTACCTTTACCATTATCATACTTGATTAATAATTTACCTGATAAAATATGGCCACATTCATCTTTTTTTCTATGATATTGTAACCCTCCCATTTTACCTTTTTTCATTTTAAGAATTTTTAAAGTAAATTTTTTTGATATTAAATTGATGAGTATCTCTTCGCCCCAATTTCTTTTTCCTAATTTTTTTGATTTAAAAAAACTTACTTTTTTTTTTAATTTCATTATTTTCTATTTTAAATCTTTTAAAGTTATTAAATTATCTTTAATAATATTTTTATTAATTTTTTTATTTAAAATTTTTCTATATTCATATGGTTTTAGTCCGCCGCCTGGTGATTTAAAATTAAGATCTTGAATTTTTATTTTTGATCCTTCTTTTAAATTTTTAGATGCTACTATTGATTTTTGCATTTTTCTTAAAGGTCTAATTTCTGATTTTAATAATCTTTTTTCTTTTGAACCAAGAAGTATTGGTATTCTTTTTAAATTTCTTACTAATTTTTCTAACCCCTGTGGCTCTAGGGAAAAGGAATGATCTGTGCCTTTCCATGCTCTATTTAATGTAAAATGTTTTTCAAAAACTCTTGCACCTAACATATATGCAACAGATGCAGCATCAATTCCGTTTTCATGATCTGATAAACCAATTAAGTTTTTTGGAAATTTTTTTTTTAACACTGTAATAATGTTTAAATTCATATCTTTCAATTCAGCAGGATAAGAAGCTGTACAATGTAATATAATTAATTGCTTATTTATTTTAGTTATAGTCTGGTAGGCTCTTTTAATATCTTCGTAATTTCCACCTCCTGTACTAAGAAAAATTGGTTTTTTTGTTCTAGCTATCTTTATTTGAAGAGGAGTGTTGGTTAAATCTGCAGATGCAATTTTGTATGCATCTAAATTTATTTTTTCTAAAAAATCTACACTTGACTCATCAAAAGGAGTGCATATGAAATTAATTTCAATTTTTTTAGCAAATTTTTTTAAATCCATGTACTGTGAATAAGAAAATTCTAAAAAATCTCTATGCTTGCCGTAAGTCTCTCCATAACTATTTTTATGATCATATATTTGATTATAAAGTTTATCTGTATAAAGCTGTTTATTATCTCTTTTTTGCAACTTTACAGCTGAAGCACCACTTTTTTTTGCTTCATAAAAAAGTTCTTTTGCAATTTTTAATGATCCTTTGTGATTATGCCCTATTTCTGCAATTACAAAAGAAATTGGACTTTTCAAATCTTGTTTAAAAAAATTTTTAATTTTAATAATTGAATTTTTCATTATCTAATTTTTTTTCAATCTTCTTTATTAATTTCAGATTTACGCTGATTATACTCTTTTATTTTTCTTTTCATAAATTTTATGGTTAGATTAACTCTATGATTAATGCCTTTATTTATTAAAAAATGTCTTTTTACATATATAATTTTATTTTTATTTATATTAAAATTTTCAATTTAATAAAGCCTTTTAGACTCATGACTTTAATACAGCAATTTAATTTACCTAAACTGAAACCACGGTGATTTACTAATTCTCTCTGAATATATTTAGGTATGATATAAATTTTTCTTAAAATTTCAAAATAATTATCTACCATTTATTGATTATCTACCATATATTCAAGTTAATTAATAATTTAGTGTTAATTAAATAAACGGTCAATTAAATTTTATAAAAAAATAAATATTTTAATTTTTTTTATAAATTTTAATAATATATTTTTTTTTTGATATATAAAAAAAAGCTGGAAAATTTTCATTATCACAAATTCTTAGAAGATCAAACTGAGACTTTATACTTTTGTTAACATTTAACTTACTATCTTCAGGTTTTCTTCGTTTTAAATAATTTGTTTTTTTAGTAATTCGGGGTTTGTATATTTTTTTTTCCAAGTAAGATTTAATCATGTCGATTGCATTATTAAACTGTTTTTCTTTTATCTCTTTATATAATAACGTTTTATCAAAACTATAGTTTTTTTTTAAAAGAATCTTCCCTGAATCTACTTTTTTAGAAATTACCTCAAATAATGTCGACGTTATTTTTGTTTTTCCTTTCAAAATTTGCCAATACAAGGGAGAGAAGCCTCTATTTTCTGGTAAATTAGATTCGTGATTAACTATAAACCTTGTTCCTTTGTTCAAAAATTGTTCAGGAATTATTTTAAAATAACTGATTACAAAACAAATATCATATTTTGAAATAATTTTATCATGCTCTGTAAAGATTTTAACATTTTTTTTGAATATGGTTTTTATTTCTTTTTTCCTATTATGATAAAACCACGACGATCTAGATGTAAGAAAACAATAATTCATTAAAAAATATTTATAATTTTAAAGTTATTTGGGTTTTTTGCTAAGGCAAAAATTATTTTATTGCTTTTAAAAACCTTCAACAATCTTATGATTAAAAAATCAAGTATAGTTAAGTTTTTATGTATTTTTTTTAAAATTTTGTTTTTAAGTCTCGTGGAATTTAATCTAGCTTGTATTATAACTGCGTAACTATTATAAAGATTTTTATTCATATGAAATTATCAAAAATAAGACTTTGTTTGTTTGGAACCAGTATATTAAATGAATATATTTCACAAAACTACAAAAAAAACCACATAGAACATATGTGCATAATTACTCATAAAGATGATAAAAGAGATATTGAATTATTGTCTAAATATAAATTATTTCCTGACAAAAAAAAAATCAAATGTGAAGTTTATTATCTAACAAAATATAATGAAAATAAAATTATTAAAATTTTAAAAAAAAATAAAATAAACTTTGGTATTTCTATTGGTTGCAGATTAATTTTTAAAAATACCATTATAAAATATTTTGGAAAAAATTTTTACAATATTCATGATGCATTTTTGCCTTATTATAGGGGTGGTGCACCCATTTCATATTCGATAATGAATCAAGAAAAATTTATTGGTGTAACATTTCATCAAATTGATAAAAAAATTGATAATGGTAAAGTTTTTCATCAAAAAAAAATTCCAATAAAGAAAGATACAAAACCAATTGAAGCTATTAAATTTGTTTTTGATTATGTAAAAAAAAATATATTCAAATTTATTAATGAAAATAAAAAAATTATCACACAAAAAAAAGCTGAAGGTACTTACTTTCCCAGACTTAACTCAGAAATAGACGGCTATATAAATTTGAACTGGCCAGCCAACGAGTGTGTTTCGTTTATTAATAGTTTTTCAGATCCATACACTGGTGCAAAAATTCTATACAATAATAAGAAAATACAAATTAAAGATGCAAAAATTTTTTCAAATAAAAAATATCATTCCTTTTTAAATGGGAAAATTGTTTATATTGGCACTAGCTACATAAGAGTTATTATGGGAAATAAAATAATTGAATTAAAAAATTTATTCTTAAATAACAAAATTATCATTCCAAAATACTTCTTTAAAATTGGAGGAAATTTTATAAACTCAGAAACAGATCTTAAAATTTCAAAAAATTTAAGAATTAAATATTTTTAATACAATTTTATGAAAAAGTGCCTTGTTTCAAACTTTGTGATTTAAAAAGATTAAGTTTTCATGCAAATATAAGGAATTAATGTTAACTTGTTAATATAACATACTCTAGAACTAAAAATTAATATTCACCTATGTCAATATTGTCAGTTAAACACTACAAGCCTTTTAGAAACTTAGTTATACAAAATAAAAAAAAATTTCTTTATTAACGTGGTGGTCTAACACGGCTCTATAAGTAAGAGATAATTTTAAGGTGAGCTAGCTGTCTAAGATTTATTAATAAAAAAAAACCCCAACTGTTTAAGGTTGGGGTTATATAATAAAATATCGATAATCTTTAAAATTTATTAAAAATTTTTTTCAGTGCATAAATCAAGCCAATTGAGCTATTAGTACTGGTCAGCTACACGCATTACTGCGCTTCCACATCCAGCCTA
>Ga0209223_10002234_pt1 | contig 19674 bp, 14 predicted proteins | sample COG_06_FD_184750 | JGI IMG/M metagenome (GOLD analysis project Ga0209223, IMG submission 184750) | Pelagic Microbial community sample from North Sea - COGITO 998_met_06 (SPAdes) (version 2) | ecosystem: Environmental > Aquatic > Marine > Neritic zone/Coastal water | place: Helgoland, sampling...
CTACGAAACTTCTATGGTCGCATCTCTAAATTTGCAGTGGTCCATATCTATATCTTCAATGCGTCCGGCACGAGTGCACTGAAAATGCAGTGCGAAGATGTGACTATGCTCAAAGATTTGTACAAGAAATTGTCCAAGAATATTACGTTCATCGTCGCGGAAACTTCAGCAACCACGACGGAGACAGCAGAAGAATTCGGCCAGAACATGCTCTCAGTCATCAACGGCTCCAAGAAGATTCGAAAGGATGGTCAGATCGTCGATGGCGTGGACACAGAATGGTGCAAGGCCTTCGCTGTATGGTTCGCGATATATCCAGCCAAGATACCTTCTACAAGATCGAAGGATCAGAAGACGCTGTACGCAGACACAAAGACCGAGAAGCAGCTAGGACAAATGATCGGTGATGCAAGTGGACCACGGAAGAAATTTGTGAAGACTTATGTATTCTTGTGCAAGACATACCCTGCAGTAGAAACACATCATGTACAGCTGGAAGCGAAGAACGCTCTGAAAGCTCTCCGTGTTGACGTTAATGCTTCCAAGATGCTACATGACGCTGTCATTGGTCCAACCACCATCGATTACACAGCAGCAAAAGTGAAGAGACTGATTACTTGTTATGGATCTGCTGGTTTCTTCAAGAGCGGAGAGGCCACCGCCGACAATGATCTAGCGAATGTGGTGGTGAACAGGCCACAACCATGGTGTTTCAAGGATATTGAATATGTCGCGACAAAACTCTGCGGATTCGCGAAATTTCCAACTGCTGCCGAAATTGATGTGTCCATCGAGGATACTACTGATTCTGATAAGAATATATATTTGGAATTTCTCAGGCACTGCATTGCTTATGCAAATTTGAAGGTGACGAGGCTATGTTTTCTGCAACAATGCAAATTCGCCATTGATGATTATGATGTGCTGAAATTATGCACTAGTAATAATTTCCAGAATCTGTATTTATTGTGGCATCTCGACAAGCTGCACAAGCGCGGTAAGATAACAGTGTTCAAGCAACATATTTCACAAAAGGGTGTTAGTGGCACAATCGAGGTGTCTTACAAGAACAACAGCTCTCCGCGGCAAAAATGCATAGTTGAAAAGGAGTGGTCACTCTACGATAAGCTAAAGACCATACGCGCACTGATCATCAGGGAGAATAAGCCAGATTTCAAGATCTTCAACCACTGCAAGGCTACTTACGGGGAGCTCTTCACGAGCATGTACAATTTCAAAGTTACTACTGTGACGCCAGCAGCAGCACCAGTTGATATTACTGATGATGTGTGAGTATACAAGCTCTAATGGATGATGAATGAATGTGAGCGCTTTCAAACAATATAAAATAATTTTTAATTATTAAACTTATTTCTCATTATTGTGTGATATGTCACTCGGAAAAACATTACTGCCTATTTCTATGGTGATTTATATAAAACATTTTTGTTAATGGTGAGAAGAAAGATTGTCCTATATGATTATTTTTTGCGATGATGGACAGTAAAGATTGATCGTGTCTATGTTCAATAAAATCTGACACATTGTCACATGTAGTAGATATGTAATCAGAAATATAATTATAGTTCAAACAGGCTTTTAGCCAATCTCGCACAAATAATTTATTATCTAAAGTGTTCAATAAAAGAACACATGACGCATCAATTTGCAATGTGTTGCTGAATTTATGATTGGTATCCAACAAAAGTTTGCTCATAGGTTCACATGAACAATACTGATTATTTGTGTGTTTGTTATTAAAAAAAATTCTATTTCTTGCATATACTTGAGAAATTAGAGGGTGTATGTCACGTTTAAAGTATGCACCGGCATCGAGATAAACTATAACAGTATTTAATGGTGTTTGATTCATCATTTCCAATATTATCCAAGGTTTCCAACTCCAGTAGTGAAAACCTCGCGTACTCGATTTCAACTCTTGACATAAACTATCGAAGTATGCCGCAGGTAATGTCTTTGGATTATGATAGACAGTGTCATGAAAGGTTGTTTCATTGTATTGAATGTTCTTTTGTTTTTGCAGCTCTTGATTTTTTAAATGTACATCTCCTGCAGCAAATGATACGAATACAGTCGTGAATCCGTTTGAAATGTCAGGAGCTATTGATACCTGACTCAAGCTATAAAATATGATAACAACTGTTATAGCAATAATGATTGCAACAAAAAATATTATTATACATAATATAATAAATATTGATACGATGTTCATATATTTTATTATTATTGTTGTCTGATGATATACAGGTATTAGTATTTTTACAATATCCCTCAGGTCCAACATGGTATTAACTGCAATGTTTTCCCTTCTTCACAGCATTTCAAAGATGGCATGATAGAAAATAGCTTTGAGGGCAAGCAGTTGACCCACATAGATTTTTTCGCCCCGCCAATGGAATGGTTGTCCAAAAGCATATACAGTGAAGAAACGACGTTCTCCTGATAGGGCCCGGATGCTTTTTGATAAGTCTTCAATAATGATCGCATTGTCATCGGCTTGACAGATCGTGTGCACGTGATTCAGTGCTGTCGATGTGACGTAGTACGGCAGATATGTATTGTCAGCAGCAGTGAGATTCTTTAAGAAATTTTGCAATTTGCGCATATTCTTTCGGAAGAATGTTGATGATAGAAATTTTAACATCATAAACATGCTGTCTACCCCGATCTCATTGAGCAACAACATGAAGACAGTATTATACAGAGAGGTGTCTTGTAAAATATCGTGACACTGCCCGATTTTTCCAGGCGGCCTCCGCTTTGCCGCTGGTTTATAGTCTTTAGAGGCGGTGCTACGTTGTTTATGCTGTTGAATATACTTCTTCTGATGCGCTTGATACAGCTTTGCACTTCTCTTCAGGGACATTGACAGCGCTTTGCGCAATGTATGAATGATCGGTTTTGTCTTGATAGACAAGTGGCACGCTTGCATGTTAAACTCGATAGTTTCCACTTGCGCATTGTTACTAACATGTTCAGGTAATTCTTCGTCACACTCAAACTCACCAGGATTTAAAATTCCATAGCTTGCTAATTTTGTGATATCGTCCATCTTCACATTTTCGTGCTGACGAGTAAATAATATATCGTCAAACGCACCAATGTCAAGAAAACGCTGCATACTCAAGTTGATTAGCTTTCTAACAATAGTTGACTATGTTTTTATTTATTATATAGCGCGAAAAAACGAACGTTTCCAACACTGTGTGCATATTGTAAAACATGCCATATTAATTTTACATATGAAACAATGTTTAAATAAAGATGTACATCTAATACAATATAAATGTACACATTCGTTGGCACATCGTATACAGCCTTGTCGTCTTGCTCTTTTCATTGACCATATCATTTGTTTTATATTATGTTTACAACATGTGTACTATTTTACCTATTTTACAATGCCGCACACCAGCTATGTATATAACATATAATAATAATAAATATATTATTAATATATCATCACAATTTTTACCATGACAACTGTAATAGACACCTTGATTGCCGAGCAAATCATCTCTCCATCTACGCTTCATAGTTGCAGATTACCAGTGAAATACAATCGCCATCGAAATGTCGGTTTTGTACCTGGTGGCAGCACTGATTTCGTCATTCCATGGATGAGCAAAATTGTTATTTGTACTCCACCGAAATGCATTATTATAATCGAGGTTGACAACAGGGTCGAACATGTACACTATAGAGCATCCGCAGGACGCACTGGTGTTCGCATACCATGTCTCCAATTAAATAGTCCAGTATCAACACATGCATATGTGCTACATAATGATATCTGGTTTTATTATTCAAGCAAGTGCAAGGCGACGACAAGAACATTTAAAACCACCATCACTGTACCCGAGAATTGTGATAGCATGATAAAGAACACAGAGACTGAGATATTAACAAGAGCAAGAAATATTGCGACGAGGCATGTGTTAAAATCCGAGGTAGAAAAGCTATACGTCAGTTGTATGTACCACAGTGACGACGAAATTTATTGTGACTCTGATGAAGGTTCCGACAACATACCATACTGGATGTATGATGACGTATACACAGAAGAAGATGAGGAGGAATACGTTGATGATTACTGATTTTTTTGTTACTACCATGATTTACGTGGTAATGTTGATTTGGTGATTTTATTCTTTGTGGAAGGAGGAGCACTTCTCGCTTTCTTTATGCTGGATTTTGTTTTTTTCCATGACGTCTTCACTGAGGGAGAACGCCGTCTGGGTTCTCTTGAAACTCTATTAAGCAGATTGTGCACGATATTCAATGTTGTTGTAAGTCCTGCTGGAAACACATAGTAGGCGCTAAAGTTATTTCTCTTCGCCTCCTCTACATTACCTTGTGTGTCATCCAGAAAAATTATATCTCTGGACGAACATTGCTCGTCAACAGCAATTTCGTGTAGCATCCTAGACTTAAGTCTTGCCCAGTTCGAAGAACATTCTTCTTCATCCTTCTCGCTGTAAACGCCCGACAAAGTTCCCACAGCCAGCTGGTCTTCGTCTTTAGCTCCATATACATGTTTGAAAAATGGTAAAAGCCCTTCCATGTCTAAAAATTCAATAATTTGGTCTTTTAAGCCGCGAGAAACAATATATATTGAATTCCCTTGAGTCTGAATGTTTTGCAACATTTCTGTCAACTCTTCTTTCTTCTCTGGACTGTTCCAGGCAATAAATCTTTCATCAGTATCTTCATCATCTTCAGTAGGGTAACCTCCAGAATGTGCATCAGTTAATGTTAGGTCAAAATCAAACGCATACACTACCATTTGTTTTATATATTGAAACATATGTATATTACTATAAATTTATTTATACCCTTGAAAACATTCATTTGTACAAAACTATTGTATTAAATTAAAATGACACAATGGTCACAGACACATAAGAAGGAATCCATTGCTATTATAGTAACAGCAGTAGTGTTGATCATTATTATTATCATTCTATTATCTGTATTTTTGAAAAACAAGACTGATATACCAGAGATAACAATCCCACGAATTCCCCAATGGTATTTCATGGCAATAATATCAACTGACCTCGTCAAAGGTCGGCGTACGACAGGAGATTTGATTGATAATAACAATATTATTGAATCCGGCCTTGACAGTGTGGAGGATCTAGCTAAATATCCAGTTCAGTTTGCTGCAGGCCATGACTACTATAATCATTCCACAACAAATCAGCGCTTCAGACCACTTAATACATACACAAGCTGGTCCGCATTTGTGCTTGATAATGCTACTAAATTATCAAAGACTTCGAGGCTGGACGACGTAACGAAAGTGCTCGAAATCACCGCAGATTATCCATGCGTAAGTATAGACGACGATGTAGTCTGCGCAGGCATTGTAGTTCGTCATGGTGGTGTACTCTTTATCAATCCTTCAGAGTACAAAACTATCAATATCCGTACTGATTTTATTTTAGTAGAGTCGGGGGGTGTCTTACAGTCCGGGTCCAACTTTCACGGTGCGAAATACAGAACTCCAGCCACGTCCAAAGTAAACATCGTCATAAACACTCCAGATACAGGTATTCGTCATCAGGGAACAGTAGCATCGCAGTACTCATATAAAATATATAATCCTGGTGTCGTTAAAAGTGATCCAGCCAAGACACCATTGTTCAGCTCGTACACTGGTAAAGACGGATGGAATAACTATTTCGGTCCACGCGTTGTTGCATGCGGTTTCAACGGTACCCTGCATCTCGCTGGGGCAGTCTCTGAGGAAGTATCATACGAAGGTACATGGAATGCCTCGACAGATGACGCTGGCAACAATGTGTTCCTGGGTGGCAAAAACGATTTACTGACCGTGGACGCGTTCGAAGGCAACGAAATCACTGATACATACCCCAACACCTTCACGCACTTAGATGGTCCAGATATAGCTACTGGGTCCACCATGATTCAACTCGACGTGGCAGTCAAAAATAAATTATCGACATGGCTTCCAGGCAGCAAGATTTTGATCACGTGCAAAACTACAGAGTTCAGTAATAACAACGGCAATACTGACGGCCGTGTTCCGCTCTGGTTGGACTGGGACGACGAGGCAGAGCGAGCAGAAAATGAACGCATGAACAGTACCTGTGAATTTATTAAAGATAGTATCGACGGTGTTGAAATCGCAACAATCAGAAGTATAGACATGGCAACCGCTACCATCACCTTAGCAGAAGGTTTGAAATATCGACATCTTAATACACGTGCAAAACTAGAGCGCGATGATGGAAGTGTAAATGGACAGGCGAACACAATTTTCGTGGATACGAGAGTGCACGTCGCTCTGTTAACTAGAAACATTGTCATACAACCTGAAGTGAATGCAAGTGGTAAAGGGCAAGGAATGAATATGTGGTACAACGATATGTCAGACCTATCGTCGTCTGAAAGAGTGAATGATCAATGGATTGGAAGTGGTGGGTCTGTAGTGTGTTCATATGCACCACCAGGCAAGACTTCAGGATCAGAAAATATTACACCACAATGCTATGACCCTGTATTTAACAAAGACCCAGAAGTGAACACATTTTGTGGTGAAACGAGACCTGTTGCTAATGATAGGATTCGTGGAAATTTCATACACGGAACGGCGAGCATCACCTCTGCAAATGCTATTCTCGGATGTCATGCCATGTTCCGGATGGGTTCGAACGTACAGATCGATTCTGTGGAGGTCTTCCGTGGAGGTCTAGCAGGAAACGTCGGGCAAATTGGCCGGTATCCGCTCCATTTTCATATGGCGGGTTTCACGTCTAATTTCTTAGCATACCGACCAGCTGACGCACGTAATATTGACAAACGCCAAGGGTTGATCGCCAACTGTTCAGTGTATTGTAGTTTCAATCGATGGATTGTAGCCCATGGGACAATGGAAGCTACAGTCCGAAACAATGTAGGCTTCATATCACGTGGTAGCGGATATTTTGTTGAAGACGGAATTGAATCAATCACATTTGAACATAACATAGGATGTGCGACGTTGAAATGCCAGGCTGACGAATACTACAATCCCGTCTTCAACTCAGACGGCAGCTACAATGGTACACAGTATATTTTCCCGATAGAATCTTCAGATTTTTTGTTTCCAAGTGTATTTTGGTTGAAATTTAATCAAACGAGGTGTTTACGAAATATCACCTGTAATTTAGCCACCCCTGTTGCAGGCTTCTGGTTTACAGCGACAAACACGTCCAATCTGAGAGGATACCCCACAGTGATGATTGGAGACGAATATCGACAACTACCGGCACTTGCAGATATCGTCAATGCCACATCGAATCTCAATCAAGATTTCCGTGGAGGAGAAGCCTGCTGGTCCCCCGATAATATTAAAGAGATTCTTGGCTCGGGCACGACAGGATGTGTGGCGCAAGCGACACGTGCCAACAGTAGTACTCCGATATCGTGTTTCGCCGAAAATGTGGGATATCAGTCGAGTACATTTACTTCCACCTTTCCGGATTTTTACTTCCGATTTGATGGAAATTTTCCAGGAATCAGAAACGTCGGGCCTGTTTTTTTACCCCTCACAGCACATAACGCATGTGCAATGTCCCAGGAGATTGGCCAGGCAAATTACTTCGAGATGCTCTTTGGTGCAGGTTCTCAAGACTACCAATATCAGCCAATTGACCAAGCCGAGTTAAACACTCTCGATGCACAGGGGTATACTACCTCTTTGGATTCAAAATCGACGACATTACCATTTATATGGTCTGGCATGTTAACGTTCAATCTGGGTGCCCCGGACAATCAGCTATATGGTTCGAGTATATGGAATAAAAGTTCGACATCATTTCTGATAAATTCAGCGTTTCTCACAGAAGGAGGAGGCAGGGGATTCGGAAGCGTAGCCACAGGCGCGGTTAATGCTGTGAAGACAACAAACGCACTTCTCTGTATGTGTGGTGGTCGCGGAGATGGAACAAAGTTCCCAAACATCTATCATACATTCCATAACGTTATTCAAGAACAGTGTGTATGGTTTCCTCCAAATCCACTTGTAATTAGTGGGAACAAGACCTTCTACTGTCGAGATGCTGCTGTCGGATTTTCTGAATATGCAGATATAGCTGCTCGGGCTGTCATCCGCCTATATATGAGCGATGGGCTAGATAGAAATGTTTTTCCCACAGGGATGTTTCAGCAAAAACCAAATTTCCCAGTACAGGATAACAGTTATACATTTCCTACTGGAAACATCTATGAAATTGATAACAACACTGAAATTATGATGAAATATGATTTCCAATTCGGTGTATCTGAACCTAATAATCCTCGCCCAAAAAACAAAAGCAAGACAAGAAAATTTCCATATATTTGTAAAGACAACAAACTATTTCTGGATTATGAATCAGTTACAATGTCACAAAATCAACGTTTTGGAAACATTGTGATTAACTCACAGGTTGGCATATTTCTCAATGAACAGGCGAAAGAAATTGGTGACACAATATGTGAATCTTTGTATACTATACTGCCTAATGATATATAGAAAAATTCTGAGATATATGTTATATAAATAAATAAATATTTCACTCACTAACATACAAGATATTTCAGAATTAATGGGAAGCTTCGCAAACACACCACCTTGCCCTAACACACCGCGTATAGTAGCAAAAAAAGGAAATGAAAATATTCCAGGTTTAATTCTTGACGATAGTTGTGTTGTAATATTTATTATTTTTATATATATGATATTGTTTAATTTTTAAATGTATAGTTGACTGCATAAATAGAGATTCCAGACTCAATACTGTAATACGACACATAGAAATCCTATTTGACCGTCCAAATAGAGATTCCAGACTCAACACTGTAATACGACACACAGAAATCCTATTTGACCGTACAAATAGAGATTCCAGACTCAACATATAATACGACACACAGAAATCCTATTTGACCGTACAAATACAGATTCCAGACTCAATACTGTAATACGACACACAGAAATCCTATTTGACCGTACAAATAGAGATTCCAGACTCAACATATAATACGACACACAGAAATCCTATTTGACCGTACAAATAGAGATTCCAGACTCAACATATAATACGACACACAGAAATCCTATTTGACCGTACAAATAGAGATTCCAGACTCGACACGGAAATCCGATTTGACCGTACAAATAGAGATTTCAGACTCAATACTGTAACACGCCACGGAAATCCGATTTGACCGTACAAATAGAGATTCCAGACTCAATACTGTAATAATACAACACATAGAAATCCTATTTGACCGTACAAATAAAGATTCCAGACTCAATACTGTAATAATACGACACACAGAAATCCTATTTGTCCGTACAAATAGAGATTCCAGTCTCACTCAATACTGTAATAATACGACACACAGAAATCCTATTTGACCGTACAAATAGAGATTCCAGACTCAACATTATAATACGACACACAGAAATCCTATTTGACCGTACAAATAGAGATTCCAGACTCAATACTGTAACATGCCACGGAAATCCGATCTGACCGTACAAATAGAGATTCGAGACTCAACTGCGAGTTGTGTCGTTCGATCTTTCATATATATCTAGTCCTCCAAATTCCACATGTTAGAAAATTAACAATTATCGTATTTGTAACAATTTAATGTATTATAATTAAAATGAGCACCAACATTGTTGTATCGAGCGTATCACTCGCAGCATCTGTAGTAACATTAGGAGTTGCTAGCTCTACAATAACCAAGATCAATAAGAACAAACAAACATTGATGAAGTCTACAGAGGAATTTCAGAAACAGCAGCAGTACATACAAACCGTTGATGATGATGTCGTAACAGTCCAGAATGCAGTAAATATGAATCGTATCACATCCAGCGAGCAGATCGAACAAAATAATTCGATATCTTCCAGTATTAAAAAGTATATATCTGAAAAGGCTGTCTCATTACTGGCAAACGCAAGTAGTTTACAATTTTCACCATCACCCTCTATTACTTCGGTAGGTTCAGGATTGGTGGGTAATACTGGGGAGAACCAAGTCATATGGCAGGGATATATCACCAGCAGCCAGTCCAAACAATTTTTTTCACAGGATTTTGGTATCACATGGACAGATGGTTTTTCAAAATTTGGACAGAGAGTTATGATGACATTTTGCAGTTCTCTGAATATTTTCTCGGCCGTCGCTGCAGACGGCCTGTCATCATGGATCAGTAACGATGGTGTCACCTGGGTCTCTACAGTGCAAAATTTCACGCTCGCGGTTCCAACTACAAGTTTCTATTCTGTCGTAGCACAGAAGCTGTTCGCTGTTCAGGGCTATTACGAAAGCGTGGATGGTGTGGTCTTCGCAGAAAATACTACTTTACCAATTGAGGTTCTTCCTATACGTGAGCTAGTCGAGAATACTGATGTTGTTTTAGTACGCGGGGGTAATCCAAGCGTCTTATATCACTCGTTTGACGGCATCGACTGGAATATTTCAGACCTGCCTACACCTGCAAACTTACTTTGGCATCCCAAATTTAAGATTTTTTTTAGTTTCCAGGACTCGGGTGACATTTACACGTCGTCAGATGGCATAGCTTGGGCACTGTACAAATATAGATTGCCTGTAGGAGTCATCATACGTACGTCGATATACGTTCCGAAGCTAGATCTTATGGCATTTGTAGGGGTGGTTGGTTCCAACGTGATTTATTCGTATGACGGGGAATTGTGGAGGCGATCGCCTTTAAGTGATATCGAATATCTACAAGTCCACTATGCGTTATATGCGAGTGAAACAACTATCATCACAGCTTCGCATGTAAATAATTTGGTTGCCGGCAAATTTGTATTTTCTCGTTATGTGTAAAACAGAGCGTGGGAATATTACATATGTAAATAAAAGTAGTACATTTATGTGTTTGGAAGAATTTCATATAAGGTGTTAATATTGAGTATTGTACAAACCATTAAAAAACTACTAAACAATAGAAAAAACAAAAGAACTCATGCACGAGTCTGGTGATGAGCTGGACGAGCTTTGTGATTTTGATGATGATTCGGATTCTACGATGCCCGCGCCGACGCCGTGGAAGAAGAAGCGGAAGAAGAAGAAGACTAAGCCGCAGGTCGTCAATACTACAACAGTGCCCAGTGATGCTGCTGCCAGCCAACCCACAAATAATCTCAAGAGAGTGAAACTCACCGATGCTGCAACAGAGCACATAGCCGCCGCCATCCGTCTTGGCCTACCAGAGAACTCCAAGCATACACAAAGTCTTCTTCGGGTGTATGACAGAAATCGCCAGGAATATCGACGTCTCATGAGAAAATTTAGGAAGCACAAGCTACTGCCCACCGAGATAGGTGATATCGGTGAATTAGCAGTTGCGTTGAGTTTGCCACTGCATTTTCGAAGAAATGATTTAAGGAGCATGCAAGCTCTTGAGATGCTACTTGGACCTGAACACACTGTTGGAAAGTGGTTGACAACTGCTGATACTAACGGGTATGATATCATCCAGGCAAAATTCTCTGATGATGGTGGCACATGTGTGCTAACCGGCTTCTTCGAGGTCAAGAACCACAACAGAACAAAGTTGACGCCTGACCATGTGATGTCAAAGGCAGGCCGCTTTATGACGAATCGCAACGCAATAGCAGATCTCGGAGACATCGAATATGGTCTCAAGGTCGGAAGGGACACTGTGCAAACCAAAGATGTGTCGATGATCGCCGAGGAGATTGTATCAAATTTCCAGACTGATCCGAAATGGTCAAATACCAACGTAAAGTATCAGGATATCTCTGTCATGGATTTCACCGACACATCCAAATTTTTGTTCGAAGATATGTCTTCTGCAGATCTATCGAGGATCGCAAAGGAGGATCATACTAGCAGTGAGCCTGTGGCAAAATACGTCACTCGACCATGGGTCTCTGACAGAGCTGTTCCAGCTTACAGACACGTGTTATCTGATATGCAGAACGGTGCTTATCGCGATTGTGGCAGTTATCGCGAGATGATGAAAAATATGCTTCACATCAACGCGGCTACAGGCGCTGGGAAGACGGCTGCGATATTCGAGCTGATGAAAGACTCTCCAGCTGGTACGAACAGGTACATGATTGTGCTTGACAAGAGAGATGACCACGAACATTTCGTCAATGAGGCACGTACTGTCTTTGGGTGCGAAATATGGGCAACTATGAAAACGCAACTGATCATGGATCGTAGCACCCCAGCATCACCAGACGCGGATATTGTATTTCTCGTCCGTTCGTCTGCACAGTCGAAAAATTTCGCCGAGCTCGCCGCCGACCACTTCACCGCCGTATTCATTGATGAGGCTCACAAGATGCAATCGTCGATGATTGATGGGGACCACACACAGGAGACGCTCTATCGCAAAGAGCTGTTATTAATTCTGAAGACGAAATGCAGTTGCGTAGCAGCTGTTACAGCGACGCCGAAAATGGAGATGATGCAATCGGTCCCGGAACAACATGTTGTGTGCGTCACCCATAAAGAGCTTGTGGCGTGTGGTGCGAACGTGAGGATTTTCGCACAGGTGCTGCGGGTATCCGAGAATGCGAACACCAGGGCATATCAGCAAGCGCACCGTGTCCTGTCGTCGGGACATATGGTCTCTCTTGTGGTTTCGAACAGTATAGATGGTGCGAATCGATTTCGAGAAGTGGTGAAACAGTTGGATAAGAATGTCGACATTTACCAACGTTACGGAGGCCAGCACGGTCAAGGCCACGACGATCTACCGGTGAATTTTTCAAAGAAATCAATCATCATCACAATTCAGGAAGATATCCAGGCTACGGATCGTCGACAGATTTCACTGGTATTCCATCTGGATGAGCATACTATCACAAGCAGCCTCGAGAAGAATATTCAAGTTATTGGCCGTGGAACGCGTGTGTGTCTGGGGAAAATGTACATGGATGTGATGTTCTGCACAACACAGTCTACCGGATTCCCTGTAGCATTGCAGCGCGTGCTGTCTGGAATATGTGTCCATGCAGGATTTGTGGATATCGACGGCATCGGGCTTGATTTTATCAGTGCCAAAACTCCTTGTGAGATGCCTAAGGAAACCGACGGTGAACAGGAGGTGGTCGTCGAAGATGTCGTTGAGGATGATGAAGACGTGGCAGCAGATGCATGTCATGTGGATGTCACGATCATGCGTGAAGAGCTGCAGAATGTCTGGAAAATGGTCACAACGGAAATTAAGCACAATAAGAATGGTGGTGGCCGTACATCGCTTCCCTCACCCATCGCACCAGCAGCGCCCCCACATCCAAAGAAGATGGGCCAGGTTGAGAAACTCAGGAAGATTGACGAAGTGCTTGTATTGCGTGCCAAAACTGCTAGGCCTGGTGAAATTGTGACGATCGGACAGGGTGTTGAGGATGAGAAGATGGTGTTTGAGGGTACTTCACAAACAATGGGGTCATTCCTCAATAAGGTGAAGACCTGTAAACGAGCGAGTCATGTTGAATTGAGAACTCTTGTCCTTGCATCTGACTCGGGATTCAGTCAAGTCTTTAAGACGCTGCTCAGCACGAAGATGAGCCCGCTTGAGAAACTCAGGAAGGTTGACGAAGTGCTTGTATTGCGTGCCAAAACTGCCAAGCCTGGTGAAATTGTGACGATCGGACAGCGTGAGGAGAATATGGTGTTTGAGGGTACTACACACAAAATGGGTGCATTCCTCAATGATGTGAAGAATAGTAAGGCACCGGGAAAGTTAAAACTGCAAGATCTTGTCCTTGCATCTGACTCTGATTTCAGTCAAGTCTTTAAGACGCTGCTCAGCACACGTCTGAAAATCGACAACACGCAAATGTGTTTGGAGTGGTTAAACACACACAAGCGCGAACCGAAAAATCAGCATCTATATCTGAAATCCCCAGAGGAAAAGGTACGATGTGGACCTGAAAATTCTGCATACAAATACCTGTATGGTCATTTCTTCAAGCTTAAGAATCCAATCAAACCGACGCTCTGTGACAAGTTCAGGGTCTTCCCATTTCTCGTGGAGAAATACAACACGCTGAAAGGTACTGATATCTCAGTCATCGCAGCGAGCTCATCTTCGTCTTCATCTTCATCTTCAATCTAAATAAAATTTCTTTATTCTTTATTCAATAGAGATTCCAGTCTCCATACTGTAACACATCACATGGAAATCCTCTGGCTGACCGGATATTCCAGACTCAAGACTGTAATACGACACATGGGAAATCCTCACATATACTCTTCATTTATTTATAAGAATTAACATCGCGACCGTGGTCTGATATAGAGACAAATATATAAAAAAAAACTATAATGTATATTGCAAAACGTCTTAGACGTTTTGTGTTATGCGTAGCTTATAGTGGATTTTTTTTTACATTTCCAATCTGTTGTGAACACAGCTCATCATATTTTTTATAGAAATAATAAAGCACATTATGTCATCATCTTCGTATGTGTGTCCAGACGCATTGTATGATGTGAAGCGGCATATTTCGAAATTGTCGAAATTCTTTACCAATGGTGATGTTGACGAAAACACGGTCGCAATTTTCATGCATGCTCCTCTAAAAACGATCTGCGCCATCGTGGCGTATTATATGTTTGACTGCAACAACTTCCCAACAGTTAATGCAGAAAATCAGCACCGTTTGAAAGGTTTCACTAGTCTCGCTGCGGAACTTACGGATGGTGTTGAGTTCAAAATTATGCTGACGAGCTCTACAGTCAATATTTCCGAACCCGATGCTCGTATCATATTGCTTACTGAAATCTGCACCACAGAAAAGAATATATTTTCTGAAATGACGACTTACATTTTGCATCTGCAGAATATATTGCTGGATAACTGGTATGGCACCATCCCTGACCTCGACGAGTTACTATTTGAAACGTTGCATCTGGTGGAATCAAGTTGTGTTTCACCGGAAGTGATCAAGACTTCCATCGTGTGTATTACCACACCATATCATCGAATATCTCGAGACAGTGCATTGAGTCATATACTCAAACGTCGAAAATTGTTTTTCATACATACGTTACGGGACATCGGTGTACGGCCCGAGTTCCGAGATATGGTTTGTGATATAGAAAAAATTTCAAATACTGGAAGGTATGGAGAGTACCGTCTTGTGGTGGAAGTGCTTGATGCTAAAATGTTGAAAATTTATCTTCTTGATCGTGTTTACCATGTAAAAAATGTAATGCCAGATATCAAGATTAGGAAATCGTTAGCGAGTTTATACAATAGTACACGTAAACCAGGAGTATGGAGCCCTGCTGTATTATTATTACAGTTTCTCCAGAAGTATCGTGATGATCGGACAGTCGAATTTGACGACACGTTCTTATTACGTGGCGAATTTATAACGCCGCGAATGGTCTATCACAAGAAAAAGGATGCTGCAATGTTGCTTGAAATCACCGGACATCAGCATCTTCGAGCCAATGGTGTTGTTGTGAAAGAAGCCCTGTCACGGGAAGATGTGCTATCAGTACCATTATCGAACGGAGACGAGAATTTCAGTAACTGCGGGTTGAAAATGGATGATTTATATAATAATTCTTTAGATATTCCATTACATACTATGCAGGCAATGTCATCGATCACAGTGACTCATACTATATTACAGAGGTCGGCACTCGAGAGACTGATGTATCTGTATCATCATGGAATTTCTCATAATTTTGGTATTATCATCAAGAATGCTTTAGGCCGACCACGCTTAATTTCACCGTATTTATCGCGGGAAGATCTGACAGTTTCTGTCAACACTGACTTTATCAACTCTATAGATCTGCTCAAATTTGCAATTTTATCTCTAGCGACTGGAGCTGGCAAAACGATTACTGTTCTCAGTTTTATGGTAGCTGTGATGTCTTCTTCGTCTCCATCCACTTCGTCGTCTTCTTCATCATCATCATCGTATTCATCTTCTTCGTCGTCTTCCCCGTCTACACCGTCGTCTTCTTCATCATCAACATCGTCTTCTTCGTTGTCTTCACTATCGTCTACACCGTCGATGTCTTCTTCATCGTCTTCACCGTCGACGTCGTCTACGTCTTCTTCATCGTCTTCATCTTCTTCGTCGTCTTCCCCGTCTACACCATCGACCTCGTCTTCACCATCGACCTCGTCTTCTTCGTCGTCGTCTTCACCATCTTCGTCTTTACTATCGACGTCGTCTTCAGCAGCAGCACCTCCTCATTTGATTCTCGTACCGGATATGCTCGTCAGTCATTGGGTTAGTGAGGTGAAGAAGCATACAACTCTTAACGTTCCAGAAGACGTGCTTGTGATTGGTAAGTCTGCCGACATTCCAAAGAAAATGCCTGTGAAGCTCCCGAAAATCATCATCATAGCACATTCGGCAGTTCGTAACAAACGTTTTGAAACCATGAATATCAAGCATATCGGCATACTCGCTATTGACGAAGCGCATCTTTTGAAGCAAAAAACACAGACATATCAGAAGTTGTGTGGACCAGACAATGGTATTGTGTGTGATTTCGTACTTCCTATCACTGCAACGATGTTCGCCAGTTTGCCCACTATCAAACACATGATTTTCCGTAATCATACTTCTTCATATGCAAGATTGTGTCATGAGACGTTCTTCGCTCCGCATACACATCTAGTAGGCAGTATAGGCGAATCTGCTGCTGACTTGAAGATCGTCAAAAGTGTCGTGTTCGTTGAACCTCCTGAAGCAGTGCGATTTGCACACTCGTTGCTTTCCAATATTTCCAGTACGTTTTCAAGAATGGATGGAAGCAGCCTACGTGTTCTTCGTATATATGAACGCTTGTGTGCTGGAGGTAGTGTGGATGTAGAGGTACTAACCGAAGTTTTACGACGACTTTTACATGTCGGTCCACCTGTACAGCGTCATCGTGAGAATAATCATATTCGTCTTCAGAAGATGGACACAGTCGCTGTAAAAAATGCATTCGGGAAGGCTAGTGATGAGTGCTGTATATGTCTTGGGGTGTATACTGATCCAGTACAGTTAAAATGCAATCATGTGCTGTGCATGACATGCCTCGAGTCGCTCGTTGCGTTATCAAGGTCGAGGTGTCCACATTGCCGTGATCCATTTAATAACCCTCTGGTCGTTCATCGTCCATATTTTTCTGGGCAGAAGAGAGAAGAGACTGGCAACATACACACTGTTGCTCCTGCCATTGATAATAGCGGCGATGAATCAAAAATTGATAGTTTGATGCATGATAAGAAAGCATTTGCTAAGGTATTGGTCGGGACTGTGGCATCTTGCAGTACTCCCAAGATGGTTGCATTTCGAGCGTATCTTCACAACTATATGAGCGAGAAGAAAGACACTGATCGTCTGGTGGTATTTGTCAAACGGAACGCAACGGCTGTGAGCTACAGCGAAATTATTACTGACCTGGGTTTGAGTTTTAGAACAGCTGGCGCATGTTCAACCGCACGTAAACAGAGCGTTTTGAACATTGAAGAGTTTCGTGGAGGAAAAATTGACGTACTGATGTTAAATTTCAAATACGCCGCCGGATTTGACCTGGTCAACGCAAGCCATTTGTTAGTGATGGATTTCGATCTTTCAGTCGCTAGTCTTACACAGGCACAGGGTCGGGTCACAAGGGTGGGACAGAAAAATACTGTTGTTAAGTTGACAGTCTGTTTGATGCGAGGCTGTCTGGATGAATTCCTATATCGACGAAGTATTGTAAGCTCGAAGCCAGTCTTGAATTTCAGACAAGATATTATAGCTGAGCTCGAGTTTGTCTGCACTAGACACTGTACGGGATCTCCTGCTGCTAAGATGGTAAAAGTGATTGAGCGCTGCATGGAATCAATATTTGAGATGCCATTAATAATCGAGGATGCTTCAGCTGGCAAATTGACGTTTACCTCGAGGCGGGAGGTAATATATCAAGACACCTTCAACAACCATGTTGTAATGCTTCGATTCACTCCTACACAGGAAGACACGTGGTGTTTTAATTTTCGTGTTGGTCATAGTTATTATAATATGAGGCAGTGTCTGAGTCAGTTGCTCACACCTGCGGACAGGACTGTGCCGACGCTGCGAAGCTTGATTAGCTAAATAAAATATAATTTCATTGGTAAAAAAATAAAAACAGTTTAAAACATTGTAATAATATAATATCTCCGAGGTCGTGGTAGAGCGGACATTCCCAGACTCGACACTGTAATAATACAACAGATCGAAATCCTATTTGACCGTGCAAATAGAAATTCCAGACTACCTACTGTAATACGACACATCGAAATCCTATTTGACCGTACCAATAGAGATTCCAGACTCGACACTGTAATACAACAAACAGAAATTCTATTTGACCGTGCAAATAGAGATTTCAGACATAACACAGTAATTCGACACACGGAAATCCTATTTTACAGTGCAAATAGAAATTCCAGACTACCTACTGTAATACGACACATCGAAATCCTATTTGACCGTACCAATAGAGATTCCAGACTCGACACTGTAATACAACAAACAGAAATTCTATTTGACCGTACAAATAGAGATTTCAGACATAATACAGTAATTCGACACACGGAAATTCTATTTGACCGTACAAATAGAGATTTCAGACATAATACAGTAATTCGACACACGGAAATCCTATTTGACCGTACAAATAGAGTTGCCAGACTCGACACTGTAACATAACACATCTAAATCCTATTTTACCGTACCAATAGAGATTCCAGACGTAATACTGGAATGCGACACATGGGAATCCTATTTAACCGTACCAATAGAGATTCCAGACACAATACTGTAATACGACACATGGAAATCCTATTTGACCCTACCAATAGAGATTCCAGACGCAATACTGTAATACGACACAGGGAAATCCAATTTGACCGTACTAAGAGAGATTCCAGACACAATACTGTAATACGATACATAGAAATCCTATTTGACTGTACAAATAGAGATTCCAGACTCAATACTGTAATACGACACATGGAAATCCTATTTTTCCGTACAGATAGAGATTCCAGACTCAACAGCGATGCATAGAAATTCTATTTGACTGTACAACAAATAGAGATTCCAGACTCACTCAACAGCGACGCACAGAAATCCTATTTGACTGTACAAATAGAGATTCCAGATTCAACAGCGACACACAGTAATCCTATTTGACCGTACAAATAGAGATTCCAGACTCAACATTGTAATATGACACACGGAAATCCGCCTCTGGCTGACCCGAGATTCCAGACTCAATACTGTAATACGACACACAGAAATCCTATTTGACCGTACAAATAGAAATTCCAGACTACAACCCATAGAACAGAGCTCCAATTTTACACCAAAGTCTATGGTTATTAATTTTAAAAATGCTAAATATAATTCATTCAAACACGATAAATAAAAAAAAACAAAAATAGCCTTCGAACAAGTGTAAAACATGTTATATTTTAAACAGACTGACCCTTGGAAACAGTGCAAATATTACTTCAAAACAGCTTTTTGACTCACGAGTGCAAAAAAAAAAAAGACTCATAATAAAATAAAGTATTGAGAAAAATTTACACGACAAAGAAAAAAAAAAAAAAATTCGCGGGCCCCCCAAAAAAAAAAAAAAAAA
>Ga0209223_10002242_pt1 | contig 19649 bp, 4 predicted proteins | sample COG_06_FD_184750 | JGI IMG/M metagenome (GOLD analysis project Ga0209223, IMG submission 184750) | Pelagic Microbial community sample from North Sea - COGITO 998_met_06 (SPAdes) (version 2) | ecosystem: Environmental > Aquatic > Marine > Neritic zone/Coastal water | place: Helgoland, sampling...
GAGGGTGATGCAACAACAATAACCGGCACACTGTCCGGTAGTGATCCTTTAAGCGGCGCGCTGAATTACTCAATATCGGGCTCGATTGTGGCGGATGGCTCCTACGCAGCTACGGGAACATATGGCAGCTTGACCGTAAATGCGACGACGGGTGCGTATGTCTATACTCTGGATAATACTGACGCTGACACAAATGGCATTGCGAAGGATGCAGTTTTAACTGAGACGTTCAAGGTGCGGGTGGACAATGGAACGCAAAGAAGCACCAAGGATCTTAATATAGAGATTACTGGTATCAATGACGATCCTGTGTTGACCGCTCCAACTGGTGGGACGACAACGGAGGGTGGAACATCAACTGTATCAAGTAGCTTGACGACTGCAGACCCCGACAGTGGTGAGTCGGCAACTGCGACCTACGCAATAAATGGCGGTACGGTTTCTGCTGGCTCAAGTATTTTAACGGGTACATATGGTAGTCTAGCGTTAAATGTAACATCCGGGGCTTATACCTACACTCTAGACCAAACAGACGCTGACACTGTCGCGCTGACTGCGGCTGACACTAAGACTGAAACTTTTACGGTAACTACGACTGACGTAAACGGAGCATCTGGTTCTGCCACACTCTCCATAGCAGTCGTGGGAACGGGTATTACAGTCGACCCAATTGCCGTTGACGACAAAGTAAATAAAGCAGAAGAGGCTGCGGGCTTCAATATCACTGGTCGTGGTACTGTTGGTGCGACTGTTACTGTGAGTTTTAACAGTAGTCTCGCCAATAAAACGGCAACGGTTGACGACAATGGTGACTGGTCGGTGGCGATTGTGGAAGCTGACATTAACACCATGGGTGAGGGCGGTGAGACGGTAACGGCGGTAATTGGCGCGGTCAGTTCAGGTGCTAAGTCATTCGCGGTTGACACTGTTATTCCGACGACAGCAATTACGGCGGTTAAATACAACATAGCGGCTGATGCAGATGGTATTTCGGTTGCTGCGGCTGTTGCAAACAATGCTGCCTTGGTTATTGGTGGCGTTTTGGCGTCGGGTGGGTCAGTGACCAACTCTTTGGCACAAAAGATAACAATCTTGTCTGAGGGCAATGATTCAGGAATTGAGTTCACAGTTGTCGGTACTAACGCTGCTGGTGCTGCATTGTCTGAAACCGTAACTGGCGCAAATGCTGGTACAGCGACGAGTACCGGGTCATTTTTAACCGTTACGAGTGTAACTGCTGTTGGTAATCCCGCGGGTAACGTGTCCGTGGGAACTGAAGCCAAGCAACTTGTTTTGACGGGTACCAATTTTAATACACTTGGTGGGATCGGTGCGGATGTTAAGACACAAATTGATTGGACCAAACTTGTTTGGGACATCAATGGTGATGCGGGGGACCCCGGTGTGACATTTGCTTTGGCGGATATAGCCTCAGCTACTATTACCAGTGCGACTGTATTAACAATTCAGCTGACTGGTACGAAGGCGGCGGCGCTCGAGGGAACGTCTGGGTTTGCGGCGGCCGGTGCGGCGGATAATGTCGATATTGCCGTAGGCTTTAGTGTGGATGGTTCGGGTAACGTCGCGACGACTGACGTACTTGCCAATGTAAGCCCAAGCTATTCAGATGATGTCCGCCCAACTGTAACAAAGTTCTCATCCACTACCGCTGATGGCAGCTTTAAACTGAATGACACAATAAATATTACGGCAACTTTGAGTGAGGTAGTTCTAAGCACGGCAGAGATCACCGTGACTTTGAATGATTCGGGGGCCACGACTGTGCTGCTGACAACCAGCAGCAATAGCAATACTCTATCCGGTACATACACGGTGCCGGCCAATGCAACGGCAACAGATTTGTCTGTTAATAGTTACGTGGTGACCACTGCGGTATCTGACCCCTATGGAAATACGATGCAGGGTACTCCACTTCCGACGGGGCAAAACCTTGGCGATAACCAAGCGTTTTCTGTCGATACGGCAGTGCCGACAAATACCATATCATCCGTGCAATATAATAGTACTGACAAAACGATCGTATTCACTGGTACGGGCATGACTACGATTGAAGCGATTGGGACAGACGTGAAGTCCAAGCTCGATTGGACAAAGCTGAACTGGGATTTAGATTCGGACGACGCGGCTACTACAGGAAAAACTTTTGTTCTTGCAGACATAGAGTCTGCAACGGTAACAAGTGCAACGGTGTTAACGGTCAAACTTACCGCTGCGGCAACGATAGCCTTAGAGGCCACAGTGGGATTTGCTGCGGATGGCTTGGGCTCCACAGACACGGCCGATACGATTGACGTTCAGGCTGGCTTTTCAGTTGACCTTGCTGGGAATGCAGCAACTACAGATGCTGCGGCTAATCTTTCCCCAACTTATTCTGATGGCACTAAACCGACGGTTACAAGCTTCACTTCCACAACGGCAAGTGGTGACTACAAAGAGGGAGACACCGTCAACATTACTGCAAATATGAGTGAAGTGGTACTCGGTGGAGCCTCCATAACCGTCACCCTAAGTACGGGTGACACAGTTGTGCTGGCTACGACTACCAATAGCTCTACTTTGTCCGGTACTTATACCGTCCCGGCTTCCAAGACTGCGACTGACCTGTCTGTGAGTAGCTTTGTTGTAACCTCCGCGGTCAAGGACTTGTACGCAGGAAAGACCCTCACTGACACATCGCTTCCTTCGTCGATTGCGGCCGATGCAGATGGTATTTCTCTTGCGGCGGCGGTTGGCAATAATGCGGAGGTGGTTATTGGAGGGGCATTGACCACAGACCCAGACGGTATTTCTGTTGCTGCGGCGGTTGGCAATGATGCTGCATTGGTTCTTGGTGGGGTTTTGACTTCACTTGGATCAGTAACGAATTCCCTGGCCCAAAAGGTAACAATCCTGTCTGCAGGTAATGATTCAGGAATTGAGTTCACAGTTGTCGGTACTAATGCGGCTGGCGCGGCATTGACCGAAACGGTAACTGGTGCAAATGACGCCACGGCGACCAGTACGGGGTCCTTCTTGACGGTTTCTAGTGTAACAGCTGTTGGAAATCCCGCGGGTAATGTGTCCGTGGGCGTAACCAGTAATTCTGTTACCCTTGCGGTGGCGCAGAAGGTAACAATCTCGTCTGCGGGTAATGACTCTGGAATTAGTTTCACTGTTGCTGGAACTGACGCAACTGGCACTGCTGTAACTGAGACAGTAGCGGGTGCGAATGCTGGGGTAGCAACGAGTGTCGGGCTGTTTTCAACTATCACCAGCGTTGCGGCGGTCGGTAACCCTACTGGAAATGTGTCTGTTGGTACTGCAGTAAACGCTCAGAACCTCGCAGATTTCAAAGACATTAATATTGATACTTCAGTGCCTACAAGCACGATTACTGGTATTTCTTATGGCAAGAATGCGACTACTGACGCACGTGAAATAATTTTCACAGGTACAAAGTTCAATACAATTGCTGCGACTGATACTGACGTCAAGGGAAGCCTAGATTGGTCAAAATTGGTCTGGGATCTTGATGCAAGCGCTAGCAACGATGGTGTCACATTTACAAAGTCAGATTTTGCATCTGCAGTCGTAACTAATGCAACAACGCTCACCGCCACATTGACTGCTGCGAAGGCGACATCGTTAGAGGCCACAAACGGATTTGCTCAAGACGGGTTGGGTTCCACAGCTGCGGCAGACAATATTGATGTTGCTGAGGGGTTTATTGTCGATTTAGCTGGAAACGTAGCTACAACAGATGCGGCGGCTAATATTGCTCCAACCTACTCAGATGGAACTGCCCCAACCATAACAAAGTTCACTTCAACGACCCAGGATGGCGGCTACACAGTGGACGACGTGATTAATATTACCGCCACAGTGAGCGAGACAATTATCGCTGGCGCTCAAATTACCGTAACTTTGGATACCGGTGAAAGTCTTGATCTAACGGCTGCAAGTAATGGCACAACACTTACTGGAAACTACACAGTGGGGGCAGGTAAGACGAGTGCCGATCTGACTGTAAACTCCTTCGCAGTGAAAACTGCCGTTACTGATCTATACAACAACAGCTTAACCGATGTTACAGTTCCTGGCTCGCAGAACCTTGCGAACAATAGTGCTATCGTAATTGATACGGCGGGACCGACCAACACAATTACTGGTGCGGCATACGACAGTGCCGCCAAAACTATAACATTGGCGGGTACCAACTTTAGTACAATTGCCGCTGTTAATTCGGACGTGAAGACCTCACTCGATTGGTCAAAGTTTGTTTGGGACCTTGACGGTGATGGAGTTGGTTCCGGAAAGAATGCTGGGATTACATTTTCGTCAGGTGATATTACGTCTGCCATAATAACCAGTGCTACAGTGATGACTATTACGCTCACCAATGCCAAGGCGGCAGACTTGTTGGCAACGACAGGTTTTGCGGCCGACGGTCTTGGCTCCACGGACACCGATGATAATATAGACATCACCGCTGGTTTCAGTAGAGATGAGTCTGGAAATGCAGCCACGACTGATGGTGGGGCTAGTTTGGTTCCTACTTATAGCGATACCACAAAGCCGACCATAACATCGTTTACGTCGACAACGGCGGATGGTGGTTATGGAGCTCCAAAGCAAGATATTAATATCACGGCTACTGCCAGTGAAACGGTACTTGCTGGATCGTCGATTAACGTAACTTTGGATACGGGCGACGTGGTTGCGCTTACAGCCGCTACGAATGGTACGACCTTGGTGGGGACATATGACCCTACAACGGGTGATACGAGTTCGGATCTTACGGTCAGTTCGTATGCGTTGGGCTCAGCTGGTGTGACTGACACTTATGGCAACACAATGACGGCGACTGCACTACCGACAGGGCAAAACCTTGGTGACAACAGCGCTATCGTGATTGACACCGCAAGGCCAACTTCAACAATCACTGCGGTTGCTTATAACAATACTGGTGGAAAAATTTCACTCACAGGTACCAACATGACGTCCCTCGGGACCGCTGGAACAGATGTTAAGGCAAACCTAGACTGGACTAAGCTGAAGTGGGACCTTGATGCGAGCGCCTCAGACGCTGGTGTCAGTTTCCAGTTGTCAGATATTACATCAGCAACGGTCACCAATGCGACCACATTGCTGATTGACTTGACTGCAGCAAAGCAGGCCTCACTAGAGGCAACGACTGGATTTGGGGCTGGTGGTCTGGATGCGGGAACATTTGTTGGAGATAATGTTGACATCGCTCAAGGGTTTACTCGGGACGCGGTGCTCAATGCCTCGACTGATGACGCGGCCGCTAATAAGTCGCCGACCTACGCCGACAGTGTGAAGCCAACAGTGAGCAACTTCACTTCAACAACCACTGACGGCTCTTACAAGAGTGGCGACACTATTAATATAACCGCTACCATGAGTGAGAGTATTCTTGCTGGGTCTAAGATGACGGTAACGCTTTCCACCACTGATTTGGTGACCTTAACCGCTGGGCAAAACGGTACAGCATTGTCGGGAACCTACACTGTTAGCGCACTTGACGTTAGTCCGGATCTGGCAGTATCCAGCTACAGTTTAACTGATGCTGCAGGTACTACAAATGCGGTCATAGATGCTTTTGGTAATGCAATGTCGTCTACGACATTGCCAGCTGGTCAGAATTTATCTGATAATAAGGCTTTAGTGGTCGACAACACAGTGCTGTTTGGCAACGCCACAGTCGCATTGAGTGGCAATCACGCGGCTGGGGATTCCTTCGCGCTTACCTTTAACGAAGCGGTTGGAAACACTACTGTGCTTAGTGGCACAGTCGCAGCCAATACGACTCTGGGGACGACCGCGGCAACATCCGTTTGGTCGAACTCAGACAAGACAATGACTGTAACACTAGGCGCTGGAGAATCTCTCAACGCCGACCTCGCCTTAGTATTCGCAAGTGTTCTTGATTTAGCCGGTAACGAAGCTACTTCAGTAACATACACCCTAGACATCGCATAATTGACCGTAGGAGATCATCATGGCTTTAGACTCAGTAACATTTAATACCCAGGCCGCGCTAAAAGATTCAAAGACGGATGCTGATACTGGTGTAACAGTAGACACATATTATGATGCTACGACCTTTGAAATTATCGGGGTAGAAAACAAGGATGCGGGCGGAAATACGACTTTTAAAAGCACGAAAACGGAGGACACGACCGGGTATTCTGCTGCTGCCGACGTTGCAGCCAATGCGGCGTTGCTTCTCACTGGTGACAAAGCGGCAGGTGGGAAAGTCACTAATACTACGGCTGAGAAAGTCTCAATTACATCTGCTGGTAACGATTCAACCATTCACTTCGATGTGACTGGTAAAAATGCGGCCGGTGAGGTGGTGACTGAGCGGGTTGCGGGTGCGAATGATGGTACGGTTCAGACGACAGCGACATTCTTAGAGGTAACGGAAGTAAAGGCGGTTGGTACTCCTGCGGATAAGGTTTCTTTAGCGGGTGAGGGTTACACAGAGGTTGTTGAACAAACTGAGACAAGAAAAGAGACAAATGCAGACGGTGATAAGGTCGATGTAACGTTTACAGTAGAAAAAACTATAAACTATGATGGCGGTGCCAAAATTAAGAGCGGCACTGAGAAGATTGATGGCAAAGAGAAGACCCTGGGCGAAAATGGTGTTGTTACTGCCGAAGTAATGGATACTTCTGTGCTGGGTGATGCGGTTTCTGGTGACGTACTGGCAGCTGCGGTTGCGCGTTACGATGCTGTTACAGATGGTGCGACAGTTTACGCGGATGCAGAAATAGTTGGTGATGGCGTAACTCTTACGACTTTATACGCAGCTAATGGTACAATTGTGGGTTCATCAGACACCTCCGTAGAGACTTTTGGCGACATGACACTGACAGTGACCAATCACCTCGACGCAACTGGTGCGTATGTTGGTACCGAGGGTACTGACGGAACGAATACTTGGACTTACACTGAAGCATTAGTGACAACTAATGGTGTTGATACACGCGTGGAAACTGGCACGGAAACCTATGGTGGCGAGACGCGTACGTTTAGCTATGTATTTAACGTGGCATCTGGTGACCTGATAAGTGGAACCGAATTAGTTGGCGGAATTACTACAACCTTTGGTGCTAATTGGGCTATTACAGCTGAATCGATTGATACGTCGGCACTTGGAGCTGCTCTGTCTAGTTCCGTTTTGGATGACCTCCCAGCCTCAGTAAAGGCGGCATCCGGCAACACCTACTCAAAAACTGAGACTTTTGATTGGGGTGGTGGCGAGACCACTTACTTTAACGCGCAAGGAGTTACGACAGGTTTTGCCTACACGTGGGCAGATACCTCAGGCAACTCGAACAATAGCTATTATGATGCTCAGGACAATTATGTTGGCGATAGCTGGTCAGACGCTGAGGGCCGCTCAGGTTCCAGCTCAGTCGCCATAGCGGCTGATGGCTCCAAGGTTGAGACAGGTAGTTACGCAGACACAAATAATTCCAGCGACGACTCATCGTGGACATATAATTTCAACTCAGCTGGTGAGATGACCGGTGGTAGCGAAGTCCGTGGTGCAACCACAACAACTTTGGGCGCGAATTGGTCAATTACAGGTCAGCAGGTTGCGGTTACAGGTTTGAGCCAACTTAATCTAGACAATGTGCCTGACAACGTAGAGACCGCGTTTATGACGGTAGATGCTGACGGTATTTCTGTGTCAGCAGATGTTGCGAACAATGCAGCACTGGTTATTGGCGGCGCATTATCAGCGAGTGGTGTTGCCACGAACGCGGTGGCTGCAAGCGTCTCAATTGCCTCGGCTGGCAATGACTCGGCAATTGAATTCACAGTAGTAGGCACTAATGCCGCAGGCGCGGCGTTGACTGAAACTGTATCTGGCACGAACGCTGGGATCGCACTGAGTACCGGCGAATTCAAAACGATTACGAGCATCACGGCTGTCGGTAATCCTGCGGGCAAGGTCACTGTTGGTGCAAGACACACTACCGTCTATGAGTCGACTGAGACTTTTGACTGGGGTGGCAGCTTAACGACATTGCTCGATGGCGGTGGTAACATATTAGGCTACGCAGACAGCTACAGCGATGACTGGGACGGCGACGGTAATGTTGATAGTTCCGGAACCACCTATATGCTTAGTGACTGGAGCTATGCGGGTAGCCAATGGTCCGACAGCTGGGGTGCTGGCGAGCAGTGGGTTGCGACGCTAGCTGCCGATGGAAGTGAGCTTGCGAGTGGTCACACCCGTGAATTTGGTGAGCACAAGTGGTCAGACGGCCAGGGTGGCCAGGAGACACGCAAATTTGATTACACTTGGGACAGCAACTATAACCTCGTAGAGGGTAAAGAAACAGGCTCGGATGGTGTCACAACTGTCTACGGCGCCAACTGGGAAATTATAAGCCAGAAGGGCGACACATCTCAACTTGGGGATGCCTTAACCACAGCCGAACTCGTCGGCGTTCCAACATCTATTCAGTCAGCGCAAAGTGATGGTAACACTTACGCCAAGTCGAACGTATACGACTGGGGTACTGACATTACCTATTACGATTCAACTGGTGCGATCCTTGGATATGCAAACTCTAGTAGTTTTGACACTCCTGGGGGAGGAAAAAATACTAATAAGGGTTACCACGACGCGGATTGGAATTGGCTTGGCGGCAGCTGGGCAGATCTGGATGCGTCTGGCGGCGTTATTCGTTCTGGTTCTAATTCTACGGTGAATACATATGGTACCGATGGTAATGGTGACCCGATCAAGACCAGCTTCGTAGATTCAGGTAGCTATCGCGAGGGCGATGAGGGCGACTCCTACAGCTGGTCCTTCGATGTAACTTACGACGCCAATGGCTATGAAAATCATGTGATGACCGGTGGTACTGAGGTTCGCGGCACATATAATACGGATGGCGACCTGATTGGAACGACCTACACCTATGGCGCGAACTGGACGCTCGAGAAGGCCCAAGCTGACACCTCGAATCTGGAAACTCTAGACCTCTCACAATTGGATGCTTCACTTGTGACAGCGTTATTTGGTAATGCTAATGCGGTTATTAAGTACTCAACAGAAACGTTTGACTGGAACCAGGGCTTTAGTCAGCAAACTTACTATGACGCGAACGGTGACATAGTCGGTTACGGCGACAGCTGGAGCGATGACTGGGATGGCGACGGCAACGTAGATTCTACAGGTCAGTCCTTCATGGACGAGAACTGGGACTATATTGGTGGGAGCTGGAGTGATGATTATGGTTCCGGTCATAACTTCACAATTAAGACAGTTGTAAATAACGTAGTCACCCAGATAAGAGAAATAGGTGAAAACACTTGGACGGACTACGAAGGTACAGCTCAAACAAATAAATTTGACTTCACCTATGACGGCAACTGGAACCTGATATCTGGTACAGAGGAGCGTGGTCAGAAGGCTGCAGATGGAACGCTGTCAGGTGGCGAGAAAATTACGTATGGCGCAAACTTTGAGATCCTAAGTGTCAGTCGTGATGTTAACCTCACTTCTGAAAAAATTGCTGAGCTAAGTGTTGCAGATTTAAACGGCATCCCAACAGCTCTGCATGCGGCCGGCACCACCTACGATAGCGACGGGGTTGTTACCGGCTGGGCGACTGACAAGAAGACATATACAGAAACTGAAGTAAATCCTTGGGGCACCCAGGTGACTTACCTCGACAGCGACGGCCAAATTCTTGGTTATTCTGACGCCTGGAGTGACGACTGGGACGGAGACGGTACGCCGGATAGCGTGGGTGCAAGTTACCAAGATGCTGACTGGAACCACTTGGGAAGTTCATATGATGACCAGTGGTCGACGGGTTTCCACCACACTGTAGAAAGTACGCTAAACGGCAATAAAGTTTATATAGAATCCGGTAGCCGCACTGATAAAAACGCAGACGGAAGCCTCGGTGAGGTCACCACAAACGAGTTTATTTTTGACGAAAATTGGAATATGATCTCAGGCACTGAGACCCGTGGCAGTACGACAACTACATTTGGTGCAAACTGGGTTATTTTGTCTCAGGAAACAAGTATGGTTGGCGTGGGTACAGTGGATGTATCTGGGTTACCAGCGTCGGTTCAAACGCTCTTATTTACGGGAGAGACCCTGACCGCTGTTAAAGCACTCACTGAAGATTTCTCGTGGGGTGGCAGTCAGACGACATACTTCGACGCTAACGGAAACGTATTAGGTTACATGGACACCTATTCTGACGATTGGGATGGAGACGGCACGGTAGACTCATCAGGCACGTCCTTCATGGATGCAAACTGGAACCACATCGGTGGTACATATTCTGACGAGTGGGGCTCAGGTAGTAACTTTAGTGTCGTTACCTACGTAAACGGAGAAATTGAGTCGCGCTTAGAGTCCGGTACGAGTACTTGGAAAAACTATGAAGGCGACGATGAAACGCGAACATTTGAGTACAAGTATGATGCCGACTACAATCTTATTGAGGGTGAGGAGACGTCATCCGACGGAACCACCATTACATATGGTGCAAACTGGGTAGTTCTCGGCTCCAAAGTAAGTATGGCTAACATGGTAGCCCTGACGAGCGCTCAATTGGTAGCTCTTACGGCCACACCTCTGAAGGCCACGTCAGATTTCTCACAGGCTGCTGAAGTTGCAGCTGGTGGAGCATTAGTGCTTGCCGGGAAATTAGCTGCAGGAGGCTCTATTACCAATGAAACTGCGCAGAAGCTAACGATCACGTCGGCGGCTGATGACTCTGCTGTCAAGTTTAACATTGTGGGTACGGCTGCCGATGGATCTGAATTGCTTGAACAAGTAACGGGTGCAAATGCGGGTACTGCTACGAGTCAGGGACTGTTCAAAACTATTGCGAGCATAACAGCGGTTGGCGATCCTGTTGGACTTGTTTCTGCTGGCGGTGAGACGTTCTCTAAGGTTTCGGATTGGGGTCAGACAACTTACTTTGACAGTAACGGAGTAATTCTTGGATACTACGACTCGTGGTCTGATAACTACAACGGTGAAACGCACGTCGGCGAATCTTACATGGATGCCAATTGGAACCACCTTGGTGGCTCAAACAAATCTACGGACAGTAACGGCAATGTAATGTATGAGAACTCTTCAATCAGAGTTAAAAACCTCAACGGTACTGAAACTGAATCTGGTACCAACAGCTGGCATGACGGCACGTCTCTGCAGGTGAGCAGCTATACCTTTAACTTTGACGCTAACGGCAACATGACTGGCGGTGAAGAAGTGAGGCCAGATGGCACTATAGTTCGACTTGGCGCAGATTGGACTTTCCTCGGTGAGGCAATGTCCGCTACGAAACTGGCTAGCGCCAAGGTATTAGTTGACGCAGATGCTGACGGTATTTCTGCAGCGGCGGAGGTTGCAGACGATGCTGCATTAGTTATTGGGGGGGCGGTAGCTTCAAGTGGATCAGTCACGAATGCGGTCGCCCAACAGATAACAATCTTGTCTTCAGGCAATGATGCAGGGATTAGTTTCACAGTCGTTGGTACCAATGCGGCAGGTGCGGCCTTAACCGAAACGGTAACTGGAGCAAATGCTGGTACGGCTACGAGTGTAGGGTCCTTCCTAACTGTTACGAGCGTAACAGCTGTCGGTGATCCTGTGGGTACAGTTTCCGTGGGAATAGCCGGAGACAAGGCCGGCATTCCGACTGCACTACTCACAACAAAGGGTGACGGCGTTACAAAGTACACTGACGAGTCGCACAATGAACAAGGCGGTACGGGCTCTACGATGGCCGGCACCAGTTTTCAGAGAACTTTCTTTGACAGCGACGGTACCATATTAGGCTTTATGGATAGCTGGAGCGACACCTATGGATCCGGTTCATCCTTCATGGATGCCAACTGGAATTGGTTGGGTGGTTCTGGATCTGACGACTGGGCGCAGTGGAGCCAGGTCAGTGAAGATATCATGACGGGTGGCAATAAGACAGGTACCAAAGATACCCGAACAGAAAATATGAAGAATATGGACGGAAATGACACTGGTGATCAGTACACAGGTCAGACAATGGTTACGGTCACTGAATATGACCTCGACTTCATGATGACCAAAATGACCCAGACCACAACATTTACCGATGGTACAAAAATGGAGTTTGTCTTTAACGAAAACTTCGAAGTTGTTGGTGAGTATTCCTATGATAGCTCAGGCACGAAAACGATTACCGATAAGTATGCGTTGTTCCAATTAGAGAAATTCCAATTTACTGACGACTACATGAAGGCGTACGCGCAATCCCAGGGGATTACAAACCTCGTGGATGGTGATGGAGATGGAGTAATTGACGCCTACGCAGACGATTATGATAATGACGGCATTTCTGACTTATCAAATAGCTTTGGTCAAAATATAATGGACGCAACAGTATTCTTTAAGGCAGCTGATGATGACTTCTTGCTAGATAATAATAATCAAAAGGTGCTAGAGAATCCCGCCCTATCTTATAATGACCAAACAAATCCTTACGTGTTGGTCGGAGATCCTGTGATGAGCTGGGCAGGAACTGCTTATGCGTCAAATGCTACAGGGATTACAATTTCCGCAAATGGCTTGAAAATGGTTGTAACTGGAGACCTTGTATTAACTGCTCAGTCTGGAAACTTTAATATGGGGTGGCTCTCTGGCAACCTTACGTCGTCTTATGTCTATGACACGACCACTACTGGTGAGCCACTGGTGGCTTACGCTGACAACTTAAATATTGATTGGGCTGACCTGTCTTCGTTCATGATGGCTCAGCCGGATATGGGCCCGCCACCAGTTATGTTGGGTACTGGTCCGGATGCCGTCGCGTATGAAATATTTCATGACGGACATAACTCGACTAATGCTAAGACCAAAGTAGACCAGGCTCTATACGTCGAGCTAGAATCAGCTGGTTTTGATTTGACGGGTATTACGAAGACGGATAATACGGCCAATCAAGCGAATATAACAGAAGCCATGTTGCAAGCTTTGGCTCCGGCCCCAGTTTATAATCTTAATGGAATGGACTACGCGGTAGCGAACCATCCGTCTGGTGCTTCAAGTACAGTTGACTTCGATCTTTATTTGAAATTGGCGGATCTTGGCGCGCCAGCGGGCATCGCCCTCGCGGAAGGTGCCGCAATCACACAAGCTGCGGTGGACTGGTTAATTACAAACGACGTGCCACCTGTACTCACCTTGACCCAAATGATGGGAGGCGCAAATGCTCTAACGGCGATATCTGATAGCCTCGCATCTGACGGAATGTTAATGGGAATGGGTGCTGAACAACGCTACGACCCAATGGGTAACTTAATTCGGGTTATGGATGACGGTTATGGTAACCTAACCGAGACCATGACTGATCCACTTAACGCAAACATCGAGATAAAGACAGAGTATCTGGCTAGCGGTGAAGTTAGGGTGACCCAACTTATCACAGACCCAAATACTAAAGTTGTCCAAGAAGTATCAATGGGCAGTGGTAGCCGCGTTGAGAACGACTTTTACGACGAAATAACTACCAACGTCGACGGTAAGGAGGTCACAGAGCGTGATTACGACATGGCCAATGTCTATTCCAAAATAGAGAGAGGCGACGGTGGCGCGTATACTGAAAAGACCAAAGATGCACTAGGTGTGGAGGTCCGGGTTAATGCGGCCGCTGACGGTTCCTTTGTAGAGAAAACAATTTCGGCAGATGGAAAGAGCGAACTGAAACTTGACGTTAACTCGTCCGGGGTTGGTACTCTAACTAAAGAAGTGACTGCTGCTGACGGTAGCAAATCACTCGTAGAAATGGGGTCTGTTGTATCAACTACGGTTGATGGTGTCCGGACTGATATTACTCAAAATTTTGAGGCAGTGATAACAGCAGGGGTCGGTACAAATCCGGCCACTACAAGCTACGTCCCAGATGGCACGTATAGCAAAGTAGTGACCTATGACGATGGTTTCGAGGTTCGGACTTCCTACAATGCTGACGGCGTCGAAGTATCTTCCAGTGCGAGAACAGTACTGGAAAATGGCGCCTCAGTTCATAGAAATGTGGTTAATGGCTTAGAGGTTGTCGTCACCTACACGACCCAAGCGGACGCTTCATTAAAGGCGGTTTATCAAACTGCTGGCGGTACCACCTTGAAGGAAGAGCTGACGACATATGACGCGGCGGGTGCTCCAACAGTAACAGCTAAAGAGTTCTTAGGTGTGGACCACACTAGGGTTACAGTATCTGACGCTGAAACTACAACCGTTGTGACAACTGAGGCGAATGGCGCTGTTATTAAGGCTGTTAAAGATATAGCGGCAGACAAAACAGTAACTACGACGGTTGATGCTGCGAAAGCGGTCACTGTGACTGAGCAAGTGGGAACTTCTGCCGCAGTGACGACCGCAACTGGAACTTTGACTGTTGCAACCTCAGGAACTGAGACAATTGAGTTAAAGACAGTAAATAGCTCTGGAACTGAAACTGGATCTGAAACAATCACCGTCTATGACGGTGGTACCATTACGGTGACCAAAGACGCCAATGGCTTAGTTCTGGAAAGTGTAGAGGAGTTTGGTTATAATGATGGCAAGGTCTGGACCGAAACTCAAGTTGGTGTTTTAAATACTGAGGTCTATACATTCAGCAACGGTGAAACTGAGACAATTGCGACAAATACTTCAACTGGAGCAATCACTGTTACACAACAACTATTAGTTGATGGCGTCCTTGTTACAAGTACTAAGGCAACTGGTACGTCCGTAACCGTGGATGGAGTAAATACTCAGACCTTTGATTTGGGGAATAACCAACAAGAAATTAGGGTTTGGGACCCAGCTACTGGTGTGGAAGAAACCACTTTTAAAACAGGCTCTGAGACGACACGTACTCTGAAATGGGAGCGGGACGATAACGGCAATGACGTCATAGAAGAACTTCAGTATTCGAATGGTGCAGTCACTCAGACTGTCGAAACAGTAGTAGGCGTTGACGGCACGGCACAGGAGAAAGAGATCTCGGCGACCGGTGAAATTACACTGAAGGAAAGCGGTATCGATGGTTCGGGAAATGCTTTTGAAAAAGTTCTGGGAACGGGTACATCAGAAACTGTTAACGGTGTAACTACTGACACAATTACGTTATCTGATAATTCCACCGTAACTGAAAAGTTTGATGGTACAGGTGCGCTAACAGAAAAAGTAGTTGCGGACCAAGCCGGCGACAAGAAAATCAGTACTTTTGACGGAAGTGGAGCAGAGACTATTGCATACGCTGATGTCGATGGTGCAGCTATCGAAGCGAGTGAGGTTGATATCAAGTTAGACATTGGCTTCGCAAACGATGATCTTGGCTTTGTAAACGTGGACTACACAGATATGGCGAGTGGTTTCACCTCACAGGCTGATAATTTCAATCTTGCAGTTGATTATTCTAACGCTGAGCTGGCTACGAGCGATGGCGGCTATGCTTCAGGAACCTACATTAATACGAATAATGGTGGAAACAACACTGGTGGAAACAATACTGGTGGAAACAATACTGGTGGAAACAATACTGGTGGAAACAACACTGGTGGAAACAACACTGGTGGAGATAATACTGGTGGAGATAATGCTGGTGCAAACAACACTGGTGCAAACAATAATGTCAACGTGGCGGACTATACAGATTATAGCTCATTCTATGGTGATGGTTCTACCACTGGCGGTTACGACTACTCGTATGACATCTATTAAGGATTAAAATATTTAAATGGCTGACGACTTGATAAGCAAAAGAAAGCAAGCTCTCGTATCTCGATTTGAGGCTGAGCGCGAGCGGGCTACTCAACGTTACGAAGTTCAACTGAAGGGCCTTGAGCGACGCAAGGAGGCTGACTTGCAAGCTATTGAGCGTCGTTTTGAAACTGAAATGGGTCGACTAGACAAGGTAACTCAAGTGGCGACCGAGGGAAGCGTTCGGCTAAATTAGTCAAAATTTAATTTAATTTATCTTTAAGAAAGAGCTCCACATGGCTAGAACTTGTGGGGCTCTTTTTATTTTGGTTTGGTTAATTTAAATTTAGGCTTAAGAGCCTTCCGCTGTGCCGTAGCGTCCTTTTAGTTTTTAGCCTTTGTCGACAGCTTCCTGGTTCCCAATCAAACCAAGTCCAAAATCTATCATTTTTTGTACCGTTCCGACAACCCAATTTTTAGCACTGGCGGCATTGCCTGCTATGTCCAAGCTAACTAAGAACTGGTCCCAACTTTGAAGGATTTCAGACAGCGCCTGGCGCCCGTCATTTACTAGAAATACATAAGAAAAAACCCAATCCGCCTGAGAAGGAAATGACTTTGCCACATTGGGCGCATACAAGTAGAGGGCTATAAAGGCGCATAATATGCTGATCAGGAAAACTAAGCCCCTCTGGCGCCAGTTTAGGGATACGTATCCGTCCTTCTGCACCTGTACAGTCAATTCTTGGTTTGCCTGATCTTCTTTTTCTATGGCACCGCCCAATTTTTCAGTGAGTTGTCTCTCACTATCGACTTTTCGTGCAGCCATTTCACGCTCGGCTTCCTCTTTAAGGATACGCGCAACTTCTGGATTAATTTCAGCTGGCTTCGAAAAGCTCAACGCATAGAGATCGGTCTTGCCACCAGAAAACCAGCTTTCACCGCAGCTTGTGCAGCGTACTGGACGCCTCTTTTCCGGCATGCCGTCATCTTTGACTTCAATTTCTGTCTCGCATTTAGGACAAATTAACTTCACGCCTACCTCATTTCATTCTTGTTGGTTGCCTTAAAGCGGCGGTACTCAAAGACCTTAGATCATAAATTAGATCGTTTAATGGCGTATCTATTACACCCTTTCATGATGTCCTGTATGATTATTAATGGTCAAGTGTAAATGGCAGGATTTCATTTTCAAAGGCATGTTGAACTTATCTAGTGCGCGAATTTTTTGTAAACAACATGCTCTGGAATTTTTCAATAAAACTATTTTAAGTTTAAAATTTCATACTTGAAATAACCTTTAAACAAGATCATCATACATAATATAATTTACACTGGAGTTATAATTTTATGCGAATTGCGTGCATAGGTGGTGGGCCAGCAGGCCTTTACTTCTCAATATCAATGAAGCTGTTTGATCCGTCGTGCGAAGTAGTTGTCTTGGAACGTAATAAGCCTGACGATACCTTTGGTTGGGGTGTGGTCTTGTCCGATGAGACGCTTGAAAATCTTCACGCAAACGATCCAATAAGTGCGGCGTCTATTCGTAAAAACTTCGCCTACTGGGACGATATTGCACTTCACTTTAGGGGTGAGCGCCTTGTCTCTACCGGGCATGGCTTTTGTGGAATTGGGCGAAAAAAATTATTGATGTTGCTACAGGAGCGTGCCCACTCCCTGGGGGTAGACCTGCGATATGAAACAGAAGTTGAAAGTGCTGAGGCATACCGAGGCGAATACGATGTAGTTGTGGCAAATGACGGCTTAAACTCTAAGACGCGGATGCTTTACAAAGATATATTCAAGCCAGCCGTGGACGAGAGGTTATGCCAATTTGTGTGGCTAGGAACCCACCAGACATTTAAGGACGCCTTCACTTTCATTTTTGAGGAAACTGAGCACGGGTGGGTTTGGGTGCACGCATACCAATTTGATGGTAACACTGCGACCTTTATCGTGGAGTGCACACAAAAGACGTTTGACGCCTGGGGGTTTGGCGCGATGACCCAGCAGGAGAGCATCACAGTCTGTGAGGAAATCTTTAAGGACTACCTTGGCGGTCACTCGCTCATGACAAATGCCACCCACATTCGTGGGTCAGCCTGGATCCGCTTCCCTCGGGTCTTATGCCAAAAGTGGAGCCACGAGAATGTTGTGCTATTAGGTGACGCAGCCGCCACCGCCCATTTCTCAATTGGATCTGGTACAAAACTGGCACTTGAGAGTGCGGCAGAACTCGCCAAACTTATCCATGAAAAACCCACGCTGCCGGAGGCTTTTTCGACATATGAGGACGTCCGACGGCTTGAGGTATTGCGCCTGCAATCTGCCGCGCGCAACTCACTGGAGTGGTTTGAGCAGGTAGAGCGTTACCTAGAGTTAGATCCAGTACAGCTCAACTACTCAATGTTAACCCGCAGCCAACGGATTAGTCATGAAAATTTACGTGAACGTGATCCAAAATGGCTTGAAGCAGCGGAGCGTTGGTTCATGGATCAAGCTGGAGTGGCACTTGATGCCCCAGTAAGAGCTCCAATGTTCACCCCTTTCAAAATGCGCGATATGGAACTTAAGAACCGCATAGTCGTGTCACCGATGGCGCAGTATAAATCTAAAGATGGAATACCAGATGATTGGCATCTCATCCACTATGGGGAGCGGGCTAAGGGTGGTGCTGGCTTGGTTTATACTGAGATGACCTGTGTCAGTCCTGAGGGGCGGATAACGCCGGGCTGCCCGGGCCTCTATGCGCCTGAGCATGAAGCTGGTTGGGCGCGCCTAACAAAATTTGTTCACCGTGAAACTGATGCAAAAATTTGTTGTCAGATTGGGCACTCAGGTCGGAAGGGTTCAACAAACCTGGGCTGGGAGGGAATGGATTTACCGCTCTCCTCTAAAAACTGGGATACTATGTCCGCCTCACCCATTGCCTGGTCCAATGATAATGCCACCCCTCGCGCCATAACACCGTCTGAAATGAACCAGGTCAAAATGGAATTTGTTTCTGCGGTTAAGATGGCGGATCGTGCTGGCTTTGATATGATCGAACTTCACGCGGCACATGGGTATCTCATCTCCTCATTCATCTCACCTATCTCAAACAAGCGTGATGATGAGTTTGGTGGAAGATTAGAAAACCGAATGCGGTGGCCCCTAGAAGTCTTCACTGCCATGCGAAAATCTTGGCCAGCGCACAAGCCGATGTCTGTGCGGATATCGGCCAATGATTGGGTGGGAGAGGATGGCATAACACCTCAAGAGGCTATCGAGGTTTCAAAAATGTTTGCCAATGTGGGTGCTGATTTAATTGACGTCTCTGCAGGTCAGACTTCGGTCGAGGGTAAGCCGGTATATGGCCGCATGTTTCAGACACCCTTCTCTGATTTGATCCGCAACGAGGCGGGTCTATGCACGATGGCTGTAGGTAATATTTATGAGGCTGACCACGCCAATTCAATTCTTATGGCTGGTCGTGCTGACCTCGTTGCAATTGGTCGCCCTCACCTGACGACAGCAAATTGGACTTTGCAGGAAGCAGCAAAAATTGGCGACCGCAGTGCCACTGATTGGGCTAAACCCTACGAGGCTGGGCGCGACCAGCTTTGGAGATTAGCTGACCGCGCGGCAGAAATGGGTGAGGCGTCATGAACTTAGAAGGTAAGCATATTATCGTGACGGGTGGGGGCTCTGGTGTGGGGGCGCAAACTGCGCGCCAATTTGTTGAAGCTGGGGCGGATGTGACGATTATGGGCCGCACTGAGCAAAGCCTCCTGGACCAAAATATTCCCTACCAGGTTTGCGATGTAACTGACCGAGAAATGGTGATTAAGGCATTTGATGCTGCGCGCTCAGCTCGTGGCCCTGTAGCCGTAGTGGTTGCGAATGCGGGTGCCGCGACAAG
>Ga0209223_10002243_pt1 | contig 19649 bp, 19 predicted proteins | sample COG_06_FD_184750 | JGI IMG/M metagenome (GOLD analysis project Ga0209223, IMG submission 184750) | Pelagic Microbial community sample from North Sea - COGITO 998_met_06 (SPAdes) (version 2) | ecosystem: Environmental > Aquatic > Marine > Neritic zone/Coastal water | place: Helgoland, sampling...
CAATTACATTATACCAAAATCCATCTTTAATATTGCATTTAACCTTCTTATTTTTGTTTCAAAATTTAAGCGATAAATCTTATGTATATCACTATACGCGGCGATTTATTGCTTAAATTTTATCCTCAAAACTAATTTGATTAAATGCAGTATTAAAGATGTATTTTGGCATTAAAACCATTTCCATTTTTTAAATAGCATTATTTGAAGCGCTACTAAAAAAACTAGAGATCCAGAAAATACATAAAATGCATAAGGACTCTGGGCTCCTGGAATACCACCAACATTAACTCCAAGTAACCCAGTTAAAAAACCAAGCGGAAGAAATATCGCTGCAATAACTGACAAGACATACATATTCTTATTAATTCTATCGGATAATAAGTTTAAAAGCTCATCTTTAACAATTTGAGATCTTTCTCGTATTGCGTCTAAATCCTCAACGTAACGCATATTATGATTATAATTTTCTTGCAATTGGCGTTTATGTAAATCACTGAGCCATTTTAAGTTAGTGGATTTGAGGCTGCTTAAAAGGTCTCTTTGTGGAACCATATATCTTCTAAATATAATAGCACGTTTTCTGATTTGATTCAATTTAGACCTTAGATCAATAGTTGGGTTCTCGATTAATTCTTCCTCTACATTATCCATTAAATCATCTAGCGAACCCAAAATAGGCTCCATTCTTTTAAATATAGCTGAAAGTAGTAAGCACAAGAAATCACCCGAATTTTTTGGAGCTAAATTTGATATTATAGCTTTTTCAACATCGTTAATGGATTTAGTATCTCGTTTTTGTATTGTGATAATTCTATAGGGATCAACCCACATACGAATAGAAATCATATCCTCTGGATCTGAATCCTTGTTAAGATTGACGCATCTAAGTATTAAAAATATACCATCATTAATTTCTTCAATCCTTGGCCTAGTCTCTTCTGCCAAAAGGCCGTTTATTATTATTGAATCAAGATATTTACATTCTGATGTAAGCCACTCCTTAGCATCATCATGCCCTCCATCTAGATGAACCCAGGCAAGATTATTGGATTTAATTTCTTTAGCTATCTTAGTTTCTGTTAATTTTTCTCCTAAGTTATTTTTTGCTAAAGAGTAAGCTTTCAATATGTGGCTATTATTTGCAGAATTTTTCATGTTCAAATTTAATAATTAATTTATGAACTGGTTAACAACTTCTAATATTTTAAAGAGAAACAGTGGCGATACTAATATTTTTATTAGTATCTGATATTTTTGGCCTACAAAACACAATCTGACTCAAATCACCACCAATATTTTCTTTAAAATATTTCATTAAAATATCTATTCTTTCCTGCGCTAGAGATAATGCTCTTTTAGCGCTAATCTTTTTACCATCCTTACTGCTGCTAGATTCAAAAACAGATGCGACGGGGCAAATTTGAAATTTGATTTTTTTATTTTTTTCTAAGAATTTTACAAATTCATCTAGATCATCTCTAGATTCAGATTTAATTTTACTTGTTAAAGTAAGGAATTCTATGTCGTTAAATCTAGGTTTTGTAATAATTTTATAAGCCCCATTAGCAAATGATAGTGCGCTCCCAGGAGAAAATGGTATTGAAGAGGCAAGAATTGGAGCTAGCTCTAGAGCTAGCTTAGATGCGATGACGGAACTTGCATTGGATATGAGTACTGAACCCACGCCTTTTCTTATTATATTTAAAATATTAAAGTTTGGATTGTTTTTGTTTCCAGATATTTGGAAATTTGCTTCAATATTACCATTATCATCTTTAATAATTGAGATGACAGTTTTTAAGGGGAGTAAAGAGGTGTTTGTTAGCTTATTTCCAAGTTCATTTTCATTATCTAAATAAATTTGCCCTAGATTAATGCTAGTTGTGCCTTTGATTTTATCATTATTAAAATTAATTTTAGACTCAATAGATAGGTTGCCACTACCAATTTGATAATTTAGCAATGATTCAAAGGTTTTAGAGAATTGAGTTAAATCTAAATTTTTTACTTTTATATCCAGATTTTCTTTATTGACTTTGCCATATTGATTAGCAGCCATAAAGCCACCATTGGAGAATTTTATTATACCATGCGAGGTTTGATTCTTTTTGTCCTTTAAAATATTAATATTATTAATTTTTATTTTAGAGAATCTAGATAGGTTATCATATTTAAAATCTTTAGATGGTGTTGAAAATATTAAGTTTGCTATGCTTAGTGAGGGGGAATTGATGCTAAACAGCTCTTCACTATTAACTACTTTCAGTTTGTTCAGCCTTAAATCCTTAATAAAATAATTTATCATTTTTAAGTCTTGAGAATATAAGAATAGGTCTTTTAATTGTGAATCCATACTTAAATTAATAATTTTTTCCTCAAGATTAACAGCGCCTTTGGCTGAGAATTTCCCTTTAACTTTTCCAAAACCCCGATTTGGATTATCTATCAAGGCATCAATGATGTCTAAGTCAAAATTATCTATGTTAAATGATATATTGCCTTCTTTTTTAGCTACAAAAGCAGCAATATTGCCATTTAATGCTATATTTGAATCATTTATTTGAATAGCGATATCAAAATTCATCAAATTGCGTTTTTCTATTAAATCAATATTTCTAACGATTATTTTTTTTAATTTGATATTATGATTATAAGGAGAGGTAATTTTTGATTCTAATATTGCAATTTTATCAATCTTAACTTTCCAATTATTTTTGGATTTGTTGGTATTGCTTGGTAAGATGTCTTGATGATTGAAATTATTTATTAGAAATTTGCCATCTTTTTTAACAATGGTCATATTTAGGCCGCTAACCTTAATTTCTGAGATATATATTTTTTTAGAAAAAATATTTGGCAGAGAAAAATTTACATATAAATTTGCTAAGGATGATTTGTCGTCAAGCTCTAAATCTCTTATTTCTAGAGATAAATTTAAAGGTTCAAAATTGACATTGTGAAGTGCTATTTGTTTTTGAAGCGATTCATTGGCGATTATATTTCTTACTGATGATACGATAAAATATGTCGCCGCATATTTTAACGAGATATATAAAATTATTATGCAAATTAGCGCGATAATATAAATTTTAAATTTTTTTATTAAATATAGCATAACAATTATAATAATCTCACATATTAACCCGCGCACTAGCTAGTTGAGCTTTTAACAAAAATATTTTGCTTTTTTTACTAATAATGGGTGTTGTAAGAAAGTTCAATTTTATAGTAAACAGAACTTGATGAAGTGACTGAAAGAATTGAAGTAAATGGTGGAGATAAGGAGACTTGAACTCCTGACCCCCTGCTTGCAAAGCAGGTGCTCTACCAACTGAGCTATATCCCCGAAACAAAAAGCATAGTTTATTGCTAAATTAGGATGCAAATTAAATATTGCTCTCTAAAAAACTACTGCAGCTTGTAGATTACAAATTAAAATATGAATTTGTCAAAGCAAAATTATTATGATTTTTCAAAAAAATTTTAAAACAAATAAGTTACCAATTCATAATATGTCTAAAAAGTCACAAAAGGCCTTTAGTTTGATAGAGTTATCAATAGTTTTGGTGATAATTTCGATATTAATTACTGGCACTCTTTCTGTTTCAATTTCAAGTGTTAATAGCGCTAGATATAGCTCTACTAAAAATTTGATGGAATCTCTCTATGTAGCCCTTGGCAATTATGTTAAAATCAACGGTCATTTACCTTGTCCAGCAAGCCTTAACATTGCTAAAGGTGTGGCTAATTATGGTAGTGCAACAGGAGTTGCTGGAGATTGTACTGTTTTAGGGGGGGTAACTAATGTATCTGGTAATATTGTTTATGGAATGATTCCAGTTAATGATCTTGGTTTATTAAGTGACAATGGTGAAGATGCCTTTGGTACAAAGCTTTCTTACGCCGTTGACAGAACATTAACAGATCCAGCCACATTTGATGATAGGTTTAACGGCACAATTCCTACTGGAATTATGAGCGTAGATGATAATGGATCTGCAATTAATGCTGATTTAATTATCATAAGTCATGGAGCCAATAAATCTGGTGGTTATGCTGCAAATTCAACCTCACGATCCACTGATAGAGGAGATGCCAGTGAGCAGGAAAATGATGATCAATCTACCAACAACTCCTTTGTTGCTAATAATATTAATAGTGACGAGTTTGATGATATTTTGCTTGCCAAAGAAATAGCGACTTTAATTTCAGATTTTGACGCGTTTGAGCAGATTAAATGTGCAGTAGATTCTAATCAAGATCAAGATTATGGCGGTTTTTCTGTAACTTGGGGTGAGGGATATTACAATGCCAATGTTACATCTATTGAAAATTGTCCGAATTGCACTCAAACCAGCGGCAGCGGCGACTATACTGCCGGAAATGCTAAAGCTACAAGGCTTTGCCAAGCCTATGGCGTATGGGGAACTATTATTGAGTCATGCTTAGAGTCTGCAACTCCTTGTCCATAAAAATCACTGATAATATAACTAAATGGATATTCTTACTTTCGACATTTTTCTTAGCCTTATAACTCTAGTTTTTTTGGAGATAATATTAGGTATAGATAATTTAATTTTTATAGCGATTGCTGTAGCAAAGCTGCCAAAAAAGAAGCGTAAAAAAGCTAGAATATTTGGGTTGTCACTGGCTCTTATTATAAGAATAATGATGTTATTAACCCTGTCATGGGTTATGACCTTAACCGAGCCTCTTTTTTATATAGGAGATAGTGGTTTTTCATTTAAGAGTTTTTTACTTTTGTTTGGTGGCTTGTTTTTAATCATAAAAAGCGCTTTGGAAGTTATTGCCGATTTATTTCCAAAAAATATTGAAGAAGAGAGTATTAAGCAGATTAATGTTGCTAAATCAATGGCCGCAGCAATTGTGCAAATATCATTAATTGACTTTGTTTTTTCTTTTGATTCGGTGATAACAGCTATCGCTATGACTTCTAATATTCCTGTTATTATTACAGCAATCACAATATCAATGATTGTGATGCTATTGGTTTCAGAAAAAATTAGTTATTTTTTAAAAGAATTTCCTTCTCTTAAAATTGTGGCCTTGGCATTTATTTTTCTGGTGGGTGTGATATTGGTGGCAGATGGCTTGAATATTCATATTTCAAAGGGATATTTATATTTCTCATTATTTTTTACTCTTACAGTGGAGTCGATCAATATTATTATAAGAAAAAAGCATAAATAATATTAATAGATAAAATATTTATTCTTTTCATGACTAAGCAAAAAATTGCCATTATTGGCTCGGGAATTTCAGGTTTATCAGCTGCTTACTTTTTAAAAGATAAGTTTGATGTCAAAATATTTGAAAAACATGATTATTTAGGCGGCCACTCTAATACTGCTAATATTAACTATCTTGGCAAAAAAATAGCAGTTGATACTGGTTTTATTGTCTTTAATCACAAAACTTATCCAAATTTAGTAAAATTTTTTGAGCTTCTTGAGGTTGATTATGAAAAAAGCAATATGTCTTTTGCGGCCAAAATCGATCAAGGTAAATTAGAATATGCCGGAACTAATTTATTATCTGTATTTGCTCAGCCCAAAAATATCTTAGATATAAAATTTTTGCGCATGTTGCGTGATATTTTGCACTTTAATAAATCGGCGCAAAATATTTTAGATAAAAAGCCAAACCCAAAATATAGCCTTGGCAATTTGTTGGATGATTTAAATGTAAGTGATTATTTTATTAATTACTACATTTTGCCAATATCTGGCGCCATCTGGAGCTGCCCAACCAAAACTATGTTAAAATATCCGGCTTATAGCTTTTTAAGTTTCTTTAAAAATCACGGCCTCTTAACCGTTAGCGATCAACCGCAATGGTTTACCGTGTCCGGTGGCTCACAGCAATATGTAAAGAAAATTAAAGAACAAATAGGAGATAAAAATATTAGTCTAAATAATTTTGTTTACGAGGTAAGAAAAAAATCTAATGGCAAAATAAGTGTAAAATCAGATAAGGGCGAAGAGTTCTTTGATAAAGTAATTTTGGCGTCTCATCCAGATCAATCATTAAAAATGCTCCAAAAAGCTGATGAGGCGCAAATAAATTTTTTATCATCATTTAAATATCAAAAAAACTTAGCAATTTTACATAAAGATCAATCAATAATGCCTAAGGCTAAAAGAGCTTGGGCAAGCTGGGTTTATGGTAAAAATAAAAATGATGAGACGAATCAGATATCGGTTACTTATTGGATGAATAATTTACAAAATATTGATAAATCATTTCCGCTATTTGTGACATTAAATCCCAATGCTTTGATAAATAAATCTGATATTTTTGCCAGCTATGTCTATGAACACCCAACTTTTGATGAGGTGGCAATTAGAGCGCAAAAAAACTCAAAACAGGTTCAGGGAATTGATGACATATATTTTTGTGGAGCTTATGTGGCAAATGGTTTTCATGAAGATGGTATAGCTTCGGCTTTAAATGTTGTTAATATGCTTAATATTAAGGCACCATGGCAGTAAAATTTTTATCAAAAGCACAAGTTTTTCACAAAAGATTAAGTCCTTCTATAAACCAATTTAGCTATAATGTTTTTTATATTTGTTTTGATGTAGCAAAAATTAAGCAATTGAAATCAAGATTTTTCTCTCTTAACCGATTCAATATTTTTTCTTTGAAAGAAAAAGATTATGGCGCCAGAGATGGCTCAAATTTAGAAGATTGGTCAAGATCACTTCTTAAAAAATATAAAATAAAAAAAGTTAAGAAAATATTTTTACTAACACATCCAAAAATATTTGGCTTTGGGTTTAATCCAGTTAGTTTTTGGTTTTGCTTAAGTGAAGATGATAAATTAATAGCTGTTATAGCTGAGGTAAGAAATACTTTTGGTGAAAATCACAGCTATCTTCTTTTTAATGAAGATGGTTCTGAGATTTTGAAAGGTCAATGGCTTGAGGCAAGAAAAGAATTTCATGTTTCGCCATTTTATCATGTTAAGGGCAAATATAAATTTCGTTTTATTTTTAATAAAAATAAAATCGCAGTTTGGATAGATTATTTTGATGATAAAAAAACTTTATTAACTTCAGTTGTAGCAAAAAATATTGAACTTAATGATTATAATTTGTTAAAAAATTTATCATTAATGCCTTTTATGATGTTTAAGGTGATATTTTTAATTCATTGGCAGGCTTTGAAGTTGTTATTAAAAAAGAATAAATATATTCCTAAACCAGCGAAACCTAGTCACAAAATTACAACAAGTGAAAAAATATAAATTATTATGGTCGGCCTTTGAAAAAATAGAATCTGGTTCTATTTCTATCAAATTACCAAATGGCGACATTAAAAAATTTGAATCAAATAAAGAAGGTCCTAAGGCAGATTTGGTAATAAAAAATCTTGCTGCACTCAATATGTCAATCCATGGCGGTGATGTTGGCTTTGGTGAATCATATATGCAAGATATGTGGGATAGTGAAGATCTACCAACATTGCTATCTTTTTTTGCTTATAATGCAGAAACTTTAGAGCATTATTTTCATGCAAAAAAATGGCAGAGCATTTTGCTATTTATCGTAACATTATTCAATAAAAACAGTAAAAAGGGCAGTAAAAAAAATATCAGCTTTCACTATGATTTAGGTAATGATTTTTATAAATCATGGCTTGATGAAAGCATGACATATTCCAGCGCTTTATTCGATAGTAAACATCTTACGCTAAACAAAGCTCAGATTAATAAATATAATAATATCATCACAAAACTATCTGGCAAAACAATTCTTGAAATAGGTTGTGGTTGGGGAGGTTTTGCTTATCAAGCTGCCAAAAATAATTTTGACATTACCTGCCTAACTCTTTCAAAGAGGCAAAGAGAATATGCTGTTAAACATATTTCCAATAATAATCTTAGTCAAAAGGTTGCGATCAAGCTGCAAGATTATCGTGACGAAAAAAGTCAATATGATAATATAGTTTCAATTGAAATGTTCGAGGCTGTTGGCAAAGAATATTGGAATAAATATTTTGAGATTTTGCGAAAATGTCTTAAAAAAAATGGCAAAGCTATGTTGCAGATAATAACCATAGATGAGCACGTTTTTAAGGATTATAAGAATAGGGTGGATTTTATTCAAAAACATATTTTCCCCGGTGGCGCTTTGCCAACTAATAAAATAATTCATGATTTAGCGCAAAAAAATGGCTTAAATGTGAAGAGTGAGTTAAGTTTTGGCCTAGATTATGCTAAAACATTGCAAATCTGGCTTGATAATTTTGATAAAGCTAAAAATGAAGTGATAGCTCAGGGATTTGATGATAATTTTATACGCAAATGGCGCTTTTATTTATCATATTGCATTGCGGGATTCTTGGCTAAAAGAACAGATGTTGTGCAATTTGAGATTATAGGTTAAGATGGTGAAATACCAAATCCATCAATGATAAGATAATTCATGCAGGCGAAACTGTGAGAGTTAGAGTGTCAAAATAAGCTTCGTCGCTACCAGATACTTTCTGTAATTGACCCTTGTTAATTCTTATTCTTAATGTTGAATTCAGCTCATTATCACAATTTATAGATCTTTGGCGTCGGTATTAAAAATAGTCGATTGCGCACCTTCCGTAAGATTTGTGAATCTTCTTGATATTGAATCTCTCCATTTTACGACATATGCAATTTTCCTTTTTAGACTATTATTATTTAATCTAAACTTGCCATTGCCATTTTGACTTTCTGCGATTATGCGGTAACCAATATCGCTATTAGTGTAAATACACAATTTGTCATCATGCCTTATGGCACCATCACCCACCTTCCAATCGCTTTCAAAATCATCGAGACCAGATATATTTATTCTTACGGGAAGATGAATGAGTATTTTACCCTCGTTAGATTCTGGATTATTATTTGATAGATCTAATCCATGAGAATATTTTGCTTGAAAAGAGCAGATAAAAATAATTACTAATGCAGTTTTTAACAATAGTTTCATGACTTAAAATGCAATAATTACAGTGTTAACAGTGCTTAGATTGTATATTCCTAAATAATTACATTATATTATTCTAGATCAAATTTATTATCAAAAAGATTATAGAAAAATACAGCCACAATGCCACGCTTAATCTTCCTAATTTTACCCTAAAAATTACTAAATATTGATAATTTTGTAATAGTGGATTCTTTGTGCATAAGGCTTGAGGGGCAAACATTTGCGCCCCTAGGGGCACAAATGTTTTGTAAATTACAAAGAAAAATCACCAAGACTAATTTGATTAAATGCGGTATTAAAGATGGATTTTGATATTATTAATCTGCGTGCTAATTATTAACCTAGTTTGCAAACGGGTTAATATTGCTACTTTGGTTTTTAAAAAGAGTTTCAAGAAAGAAAATATTACAGATAAAAGCTAAATAGTTAGGGCGCGGGGCAATCTGATTTAGAAAGCTAAATGATGAATATTCCTCAATTGGTATTAAAAATGATTGTGCTACAGCGCTAGTTTTTTAGTAACCTCAGCCACTCTTTGACCTAATAATTCTGCAGTTTTTAAATCGCCAATTGGTGGTGTAACTTCTGGTGAATCATTTTCTGATTGCGCCATGGCGCCCATGAAGGAGCCAATTCTATTAACCGCATCATCCTTGGCTGCTTGATTATCTGGCGATTGATTCATCTCAGCATTGCCAACCCATATCATGCCGTGCTGCATAGAAAAAACTGCTAATTGAATCAGGGTGTTTAGCTTGTCGCCACTCATGCTGTGTGAATTGGTGAAGCCAGCTGCAACTTTGTTTTTCCATTTTCTGGCATACCACAATTTGGAGCTGCCATCCATAAAAGCTTTAAAAGGCGCTGAAGCAGATCCCATGTAGGTTGGGGAGCCAAAGATAATGGCGTCATAATCATTTAGCTTATCGATATTATCCATATTTTCATCAACCTTGAATAGATCCGCTACTGCATTTTCTACAGAATTTGCACCGATTTGCACATGTTTTGCTTGTTTTTCAGTGTGGCCAAAGCCGCTATGGTAGGCAATTGCTATTTTTATCATTTTATATATTTTTAAGTTAAAGAAAATTGTTAATTTTAAAAATTAATTAATCAGTTAATTGTGATTAGGAACATCAATAACTAGTATTTCACAATCAATAATGGCATTGATATTAATTTCTGAAAGATGGGTAATTTCAGCGCCATCACCTTTTGTCATTTTTACTGCATCAACCATAAACTCACCATCTGAAGCTAGAATGTAAATTTGATTTTTAATTTGATGCTTAATATTAGTGCCTTTTTTAAGATTTCCGCCATATATTTGTGCATCTTGATGAATAAATAAAGGTGCATTTTTATCGCCGGAAACAAGCAATGACAATTTATTGCTAACTAAATTTTTTGGAAAAGATTTGCTATCCCATCTTGGCTTAACATTTTTTTCTTTTGGGGATATCCATATTTGATAAAGAGTTGTGTCCTCATTCTCAAGGTTGAATTCTGAATGTAAAATTCCAGTGCCAGCACTCATCACCTGAACATCTCCGGCAACAGTTCGGCCTTCATTACCATTATTATCCTTATGCGTTACAGCACCAGATCTAACATAGGTAATGATCTCCATATCTCGATGCGGATGATTAGGAAAGCCGCTTTTAGGACTTATTACATCATCATTTATCACTCGCAAAACGCCAAAATTCATGCGCCGAGAATCATAATAAGAAGCAAAGCTAAAATGATGCTTAGCATTAAGCCAGCCATGATTGGCGCCACCTAAATCTTGATAGGGATATAGTTTTATCATTGTTTTTATTTTATAATTTCTAAAGCTTTTTGATAAACTTCTTTTTTATTTATCCCGTAAATATCTGATATATTTTGTGAAATGTCTTTTAAGCTTAATTGTTTTTTATGAAGTTTTTTTATTTCTATCGATAATTGTTGTGAAGTTATTTTTTCTATTTTCTTGCTTGATTTCTCAATTACCACAACAAATTCACCTCTGATTTTTGTATGATTGTTCTGAAAAAAATCAACAACCTCTTCAATTTCACGAGTTATTATTTCTTCATGAATCTTGCTAATTTCTCGGGCAACACAGCAAGTTCTATTGCCAAGTAGGTTTTTAATTTCGTTAATTTGTGATATTACATTTCTAGCTGCGGCAAAAAAAACGAAACTATTATGAGAATTTGAGGTAATAATATTTTTTCTTTTTGATTTTAATATTGGTAAAAATCCCAAAAAAGTAAAATTATCACAAGCAAGTCCAGAAGCTGATATTGCTGTTGTTAAAGAAGAGGCGCCGGGTAGGGGGATTATTTTTTGTTGCTGCTGCCTTAGAAAGCTAATTAGTTTGTATCCAGGATCGGATATTAATGGAGTTCCAGCATCGCTTATCAAGGCTACGGATTTTTTATCTTGTAGCAAATTAAGTATTTTTTGTCGCTGGTGATTGGTGGAATGATCATTGTAAGTCGATATTTTCGAGCTATCAATATCATAATGGCTTAATAAATTGTAAGAATTTTTGGGGTTTTCGCATAAAATAACATCGCAATTAGAAAGCGTTGCAATGGCGCGATAAGTTATGTCAGATAAATTTCCAATTGGCGTTGGAACAATATAAAGCGCATTTTCTAATTTTTTTAGTTGAGTCATAAATATAAAGTAATGAAATGGCCAATTATCTCTTAAGAATATTTTATTTAAAGAATTCATAGATGAAAAAGCTATTAATTATTTTTACTACATGTTTTTTGGCCTCATGCTCTCTTTCTAATCAAGGGGTTAGGTTGGTTTCAGCTTCAGACGAAAAGGGCAATGAAATTGATATTGCTAAACCTCAGCAACAATTTGAATCGAGTGATCTTGAAACCATAACTCCCTATAAAAAGAAAACTAAATTAGCGCTTTTTGTGCCAATGACTGGCAAAAATAAAGCTTTAGGTGAAAGTTTATTTAATTCTGCCGTTTTATCTCTTTTTGAAAACGATCTTAATGATAAAATAGAGCTAATATTATTCGACAGCAAGGATTCAGCAATTGAGGCAAAAAAGGAATTTAATAAAATAATTGATCAGGATATTAAGATTGTTATTGGCCCCGTTTTTAGTAGTCAGATCGAAGCTATTGCCAATGAAGCTATTAAGCACGAAATAACTGTCATATCAATGTCAAATAATCGTAAATTAATGAATAATATCGATGAAAATGGCGGAGTGTTTTTGTCGGGAATGATGCCTGAAACGCAAATTGATAAAATTGTAAGCTATGCTTTGAGTCGAGGTAAAAAAAGTTTTGCTGTCATGGCCCCAAATAACAAATACGGCATAACTGTCAGTTCTTTATTTAAGAAGTTAGTGAAGGATCGCAACGGTATTTTCATCACTTCTGAGATATATTCTACAAATGGCAAAGGCATTGAAGATGCAGCTTATCGAACAATTAATGCTTTTACAGTGCCATCAAATATGGCTGAAGGTGGAGGAAATAAATTAAAAGAGGATTTTACTGTATCAAATGATGATAAAACATTTGCTGAAGTTATTTTAATTCCTGATGCTGGTAAAAATTTATCAAAAATAGTCAGACTACTTGATAAAGAAAATATCAATGAAAGACCTTATCAGATAATTGGCACAAACCAATGGGACGACACATCTACCATCAATGATCCTTATTTAGTTAATTCATGGTTTGTTGCTCCCGACAATGAAGGCTTTCAAAAATTTGAAAGAATATATTATCAATCATATAATAAATTTCCTCCACGAATTTCTTCAATTACCTATGATGCAGTTTTGTCTGTAATTAAGACCGTAGAAGAGTCGGGAAAAAGAAATCCAAAAATACAAGATTTTATTAATTATAAAGATGATAATCATAATGGATTTTTGGGAATTGATGGACTTTTTAGATATGTTGATAATGGTTTAGTGCAAAGAAGTTTAGCTGTTTTAAGAGTAGGTAAAGGTAAATTTGAAGTTTTAGAAAAGCCCACTGAAGATTTTTTACGTTATTAGATTATGCAATATCAAGAAGTTAGACCATATAGAATAATAAAAAGACGCAAGACAAAAAAAATTTTTGTTGGAAATGTTGCGGTTGGCGGTGATTCAGAGATCTCGGTGCAGTCGATGACAAATACTGCAACAACCGACATACAAAGCACTATTAAACAAGTAAATGAGTGCGCTGAAGCTGGTGCTGAATTAATGCGAATTTCTATACCAGATCAAGATTCATCATCTGCTCTAGCAAAAATTATACCGCATTGTCAAGTTCCTATAATTGCTGACATACATTTTCATTATCGTCGCGGTATTGAAGCAGCAAAAGCTGGGGCAAAGTGCCTAAGAATTAACCCAGGAAATATTGGCTCAAATGACAAGGTTAAAGAAGTTATAAAAGCTGCGAAAGATTATGGTTGTGCCATTAGAATAGGTGTTAATGCTGGATCTCTTGAGGCAAATATCCTTGATAAATATAAATCGCCAACTCCTGAAGCGCTTGTCGAGTCTGCAAGTCAGCACATTAAGATATTAGAAGATAATGATTTTTTTGAGTTTAAAATAAGCGTCAAAGCTTCTGATGTTTTTTTAGCAGTATCCTCTTATCAACAATTAGCGCAAAAATATGATTATCCGCTACATATTGGTATTACAGAAGCAGGTAGCCTTGGAATAGGTGTAACTAGGTCGGCAATCGGTCTTGGAAATTTATTGTGGCAAGGAATTGGTGACACTATGCGTGTGTCATTATCGGCAAATCCAGTTGAAGAGGTTAAGGTGGCATACCAAATACTAAAAACTCTCGGAATAAGAAGTCGCGGCGTTAATTTAATATCCTGCCCATCTTGTGCTAGACAAGCTTTTGATGTGGTAAAAACAGTTGAAGAAGTTGAAAAAAGAGTTTCTCACATAAAAACCCCATTATCTGTATCGATATTAGGCTGCGTTGTAAATGGTCTTGGCGAAGCTGCTCATACTCAAATAGGAATTACCGGTGGCGGAGTAGGGCGACATAATGTATATATGGATGGCAACCCAAGTCACAAAGTCAAAAGCGAAGATTTGGTTGATCACATAGTAGATCTTATTGAAAAAAAGACGCAACAAGTTACCTAGGCTCTGTTGAAATCTAAAAAGAGCCTAGAAATCCAAACATTTTGTAAAAGGATCATATAAATGACTGGAGAAATATATAAGAAATTAATTAAAAATAATTTTTCACAAGCCAGCTCATTTTATAATCAGAACGCCCATATTCAAAGAGAGGTTACAAAAAAACTTATTAATTTATTAGAAGAAAATTGTAGTAAATCCAACGTAAATTATCAAAGAACATTAGATTTAGGTTGTGGTAGTGGATTCTTCTTAGAATATATAAGAAATCATGACAATTATGGTAAAATAATAAATTATGATATTTCGAAGCAAATGCTTAATATTTCGCAAAAAAGTAATATTAATAGCTTATCTGTTCAAGGAGATATGGACTTTTTGCCATTTAAAAAAAATAGTTTTGATTTAATTTTTTCAGCATTTTCTATCCAATGGTCACAAAATATTAATTTATTAATTAAAGAATTATTTAATTTGTTAGAAAATGATGGTATTATGGCCCTATCATTTCCTAATATTTTGAGCCTAAAACAATTGCGTAATATTTCAAAAAAATCTGGTTGTGACTTCTTTTTTATAAAGATGCCAAGACATGCAGATGTAAAAAATTATATAAAAAATTGTCAATTTAATTTTATATTAAGTAAGCAAGAGCAAGTTTATCAAAAATTTTCTAGCCCACTAGGGGCTATCAAAAATATGAAGAAAATTGGCGCAAATTATAGCGGTAACCAAAAAAATATAGTTAGTAAAAAAAATATTAAAAATTTTGCTAATTATAGAAATAACGGTAATTTATTTAACTCCGACTGGAATATATCTTATTTTATTTGTATAAAAAATAATGTTTCTTAAAATACCAAAAATGATCTTTGCAAAAAAATGCAATGATCCTCCAAATAAAAATCATATGACTGAGGCGCCCACTCAGAAAATATCTAGCAAGTCGTCAAATTTAGTTAATCATGTAATTGATCTTACTAAAAAAGAGATTAAAATAATTTTAGAAAAAAGCCAAGATCTTAAGAAAACAAATTATGAACTTGCTTTAAAGCACTTTGAAAAAGGAAATATTTCTGAAGCTGCGTTTCGTTTATGGTTAATGACAAAATTTTGGCCAGATTATCATCAAGCCCATTACAAAAGAGCTTATTTTCTATTTATCGATAAGAAGCCCAATAAAGCAAAAAAAATTTTAAATGATTTGTTGCAAAAAAATAGCCCTATGAAAAAAGAGGTTCAAGATTTGCTAAATGACATATATGAATCGGAGAATAATTCACAAAACTAATGTATTTTATCTTTCAAAAATTAAAAAAAATACTTTTTCTCTGTGCTTTTTCTATTAGTTGCATCTCATTTTCAGCATTAGCTCAAAATGCTAGCGAGATTAATCCTGACTTGTTTGATGATAGCTTTTTTGAGGATGATTTTAGCTTTGAAACTGCGAAAAAATCAAAGCCTATTTCGGACCCCCTTGAGTCAATCAACAGAAAGATGTTTGTATTTAATGACTATGTTGATCGTTATTTTTTAGAACATGTTGCAAAATCATATCGTAAATTTGTGCCAAGGACAGCTCGAAATATAATTGGCAATTTTCTCACTAACATATCTCTGCCATTTTCTATAATAAATTCAATATTCCAGGGTAAGGTTGAGAATAGTCTAGCTAATAGCTCAACTTTTCTCATTAATACAACAATTGGCATTGGAGGATTATTTGATGTTGCAGGAAATAAAGGAATAAGATATAATAAAGAGGATTTCGGTCAAACTCTTGGTCGCTATGGTTTGCCAAGCGGACCTTATTTAATGCTGCCTTTTATGGGGCCAAGTAATTTTCGAGATTTAAGTGGAAGTCTTGTTGATCGATCAATAAGTCCTTTTGATTTTAATTTACTTGAGATCGGTAATGAATCTGATATCTTGGATAGCAGAACAAGAATATCTCTTACAGCAGCTTCTGTTATCGATGCCAGAGAGGAATTAATAGAAGTATTTGAAGGAATTAGAAGCGACTCCTTTGATCAATACACTACAGTCAAAAGCGCTTATTTTCAAAGAAGAGAAAATGAAATATCAAAATAATTATTATGAAAAAAATATTTAGTACTTTATTGGTTTTGTTTCTTATTATTTCCAAACAATCCTATGGCGACGATAGCAAGCAAGCTCGAGATTTTATTAATAAGGTGGGTCAAGAAATTATTTCTACCGCTAAAGAAGATTCTTCAAGCTTAGCAAAGAGGAGTAAAATAATTAAAATTATCGATGATTCTATAAATCCAGAATGGATTGCACGCTTTGTTTTGGGAATAAATTATAGAACGGCTAATGAAGATCAAAGGAACAGATTTACAGACCTTTATCGCAAATTTATGATAAATACATATGGGCCAAAGTTTAAGGATTATGACGGGGAGAGCTTTGAAGTTACTGAGGTTTTACAAAAAAAACGAATATATCTTGTTAAGGCTGAGTTTGTTCCATCTGGCTCAAATGTAGCAATTTTAGTTGATTTTCGCGTTAAAAAGAATGGCGATAGATTCTACATTCTCGATTTTATTACTGAAGGTATTAGCTTAATAGAAACTCAGAGATCAGAATTTAACTCTGCTATATCGCAAAAAGGCATGGAAGGATTTTTAAAAGTTTTAAGCGATAGAGTTACTGAGTTAAAAAAAGTCAATAAACAAAATTAATAATGCAGCAAGATCAAAACATTCTAGCGCAAAGACAAGAGCTTTTTAACATTGAGGCTGAACAATCAGTTTTAGGTACTATTATCTTAAATAACCAATATTTAAACCGAGTTGCTGAATTCTTGTTATCTGAGCATTTTTACGAGCCAGCTCATCAAAAAATATATGAGCAAATTTTTCATAATGTAGAAAAATCAAATATAGTTGCTAACCAGATTACTTTAAAGCAATTCTTTGATGCTGACGAGTCAATTAAATCTTTAGGGGGTGCGCAATATTTATCAACTTTACTTGCTAGCGCTTCAGCAATTATTGATATAGCTAATTATGGTCGCGTTATTCATGATTTAGCTCTTAAAAGAGAATTGGTGATGATTGGAGAAAATATAGTTAATAGCGCCAACAAACTTGAAGATAAAACAACGGCTGAGGAGCAAATTGAAATTGCTGAATCAAAATTATTTCATCTTACCGAAGGATCGTCATCGCGTAGTGATTTTCGTAATATATCCCACTCAATTAAAGAGACTCTTGATAAAACAATAATTGCCAAAGAAAGAGATAGTCATATTAGTGGAGTTTCAACTGGCTTGGTAGATTTAGATAAAATTTTAGGAGGTATGCAAGAGTCGGATCTAATAATCTTAGCAGGTAGACCATCAATGGGTAAAACTGCTCTTGGAATAAATATTGCCGTCAATAGTTGCAAATATCTTAATCAAAATATAGATGATAAATCCCCGCAAAAAGCTGTTGGATTTTTTTCACTTGAGATGTCGGCAGATCAGCTATCTGCACGTATTTTATCGATGGAATGCAGCATTAATGCCACTAAATTTCGCAATGGTCAAATTAACGAAACTGAGTGGGAGGCTATCGCTCTAAGATCAGCTGAAATATCAAAATTACCATTTTTTATTGACGATACTCCAGCCTTATCAATTTCAGCAATCAGAACAAGGGTTAGAAGAATGGTGCGCAAGCATAATCTATCATTTTTAATAATTGATTATTTGCAATTAATTCGTGGAGTCTCCTCAAGATCAAATGACAGCCGCGTGCAAGAAGTTTCTGAAATAACTCAAGGGCTAAAAGCGATAGCCAAAGAATTTAATATGCCTGTCATGGCTTTGTCACAGCTTTCTCGTGCTGTCGAGCAAAGAGAAGATAAGAGGCCGCAGCTTTCCGATCTTCGTGAATCAGGATCAATTGAACAAGATGCTGATGTAGTTGCCTTTATTTATCGCGATGGCTATTATCATGAAAGAAAACGCCCTGCGGAAAGTGAAGGTGATAAATTTCAGCAATGGAGCAAAAGAATGCAGGAAGTAGCTCATAAAACTGAGGTTATAATTGCCAAGCAAAGAAATGGTCCCGTTGGTAATATTGATTTATATTTTGACGCTGAGTTTACAAGATTTGGTAATCTAGACGTAAATCATAATTAATATTTTATTTTAAATCTTGAAAATACTTGGAATAGAATCTTCATGTGACGAAACGGCGGTTTCTATAGTAGATGATAAGAAAAATATCCTATCGCATATAATTAATTCGCAAATTGACATTCATCAAGAATTTGGAGGCGTAGTTCCGGAATTAGCAGCACGAAGTCATGGCGATCTGATAGATAAATTAATTCTTAAGGCATTAAAAGATGCAAATCTAACTCTATCAGATATTGATGGCTTTGCTGCAACTTGTGGACCAGGATTGATAGGAGGTGTAATTGTGGGCATGATGGCTGCAAAAACCTTGGCTTCAATATATAAAAAGCCGTTTTTAGCAATAAATCATCTTGAGGCTCATGCCTTAACTACTAGGCTAATTAATGAAATTAAATTTCCCTATCTATTACTATTGATTTCTGGAGGTCATTGCCAAATTTTACTATGCAAAGGCCTAAATGATTACCAAAAATTTGGCGAAACTATTGATGACGCTATTGGAGAGGCATTTGATAAAACTGCACAAATGCTAGGACTAAGATATCCAGGAGGCCCTGAAATAGAAAAGCTAGCTAAGAAAGGTGACGAAGATTACTTTAAATTTCCAAAGCCGTTAATTGATAATAAAAATCACGATCATCTTTATGATTTTTCTCTTTCTGGTCTTAAAACCGCCATTAGAAGAAAAATAGAAAATATCACAAATGAAGAATTTAATCACAACACTACGCCAAAAAAATTATCCGATCAGCAAAAAGCTGATATCTGCGCTTCATTTCAAAAAACAATTTTAAATATTATCATTAATAGATTGAGTAATGTTTTGAATGATTTTGATTTAAATTATATTAACGATTTAGTGATTTCTGGCGGTGTTGCTGCCAATCAATATATCTATAATAATCTTAAAATTTGGTCAAAAACTTATAATCTGAATCTTACAGCACCTCCAATAAAACTTTGCACAGATAATGCAGCCATGATAGCTTGGACAGCTATTGAAAAGTTAAAAAAACAAGGCGAGGGCGATGATTTAAATTTTAAACCAAGGTCAAGATGGGAGTTAGCATAGCCAGCCGATTAGATCTTTAAAATTTAGCAAGGATTAATACTATTTCCATAAATTAAGTATCTAATTACAAAATATTTTTGCTTTTAGATTTAATTTTAAAGCGCCGCAGTATCTATATACTTCAAGTTTTAAAATTAAATAATAAAAGCAACAAAGATGAAGTAATTAGTCCACCCTGAAATACCCCCTCCACCCCAACAAACTACTTGCTTCATAGCCAATTTAATACAAAATTATTCACCAGAAACAGGCTGATAAGCCTGTATTTCTTTGCAAATAATTTCATATTTTAT
>Ga0209223_10002248_pt1 | contig 19625 bp, 20 predicted proteins | sample COG_06_FD_184750 | JGI IMG/M metagenome (GOLD analysis project Ga0209223, IMG submission 184750) | Pelagic Microbial community sample from North Sea - COGITO 998_met_06 (SPAdes) (version 2) | ecosystem: Environmental > Aquatic > Marine > Neritic zone/Coastal water | place: Helgoland, sampling...
AAAACCACCCAGATTTTAAAACTCATATCAAAAGAACTGTGGTAACTAAGAAAAATTATTTTTTTTCGTTAAATAAATTTTTTGATAAACTAGAAAAAAACCTTAAATTAAAAACCACAATAGCTATACACCCAAGAGCCCCATTTAACAATTCTAGATTTCACACAAAAAAAAAAGTTTTTTACGGTAGTTATAAAGCACTGACTAATTCTAAATTAGCAATTGTCCATGACTCTGTTGCTGTAAATTTTGTTAGTATTTTAAAAAAACCTGTTATTTTTATTTATACAGATGAAATGATTAAAAATTTTCCTAAGCTTGTATTAAGAATAAAGTTATTTGCAAAAGAATTTGGAACTACAGCAATTAATATTGACAAAAATATAAATATAAATATAAACCAATTTCTCAAAATAAATGAGAAGAAATATAATCAATTTTTTAAAAACTATATATCTGATAATAAGAATAACAATTTATTATTTTGGAAAAAAGTAATAAATGAATTAAATAAATTTTCTAAAAAAAAATGAGTGAAAATAAAGTAAGATTTTGTAAAAAATGTGTAGAATCTAGTCAAAGATTCATGACTTCGTCACAACATAATTTAACAGATAATAAACAAAATTCATTTATTGATTTTGATGGAGACGGTGTTTGTCTAGCTTGCAAATTTTTTGAAAGAAAAAAATCATTTGATTGGAATAGTAGAGAGAAAGAACTTGAAAATATCCTAGATCGTCATAGAAAATCTGATGGAAGTTATGATGTTTTGGTCCCTGGAAGTGGTGGAAAAGACAGTATTTTTACATCATTTATCTTAAGAGATAAATATAAAATGAATCCACTCACTTGTACTTGGGCCCCAGCAATTTACACAGATGTAGGAAAACAAAATTTTGACTCATGGCTTAAGTCAGGATTTGCTAATGTTACATTTACACCTAATAAGAAAGTTCATGGATTATTAACAAGATTAGCTTTTCAAAATTTACTACATCCTTTTCAACCTTTTGCACTCGGTCAATATAGTTATCCATTTAAGGTAGCTTTAGAAAAAAATATTAAATTAATTATTTATGGAGATGGTGAAAGCGAAAGAGCAGCCAAAAAAGATAATATAAAAACTAAAGATTCTTTAAAAGAAAATAAAAAATTTTATAGAAGAAATTACTATAGAAAAGAAAGTGAAAAAATTTATTTAGGTGGATTAGATGTTGAAACTTTAATAAAAGATTATAATTTAAAATTATCAGATTTAGTTCCCTACTTTCCTGTATTAGAAAAAGTTTTGCTAGAATCTGAAATTGAAGTAATGCCAATTACAAAATATATAAATTATAATCCACAAAAAAACTATTATTTTGCAAAAGAAAAAACAGATTTTCAAGTTAATCCTGATGGAAGAAGTGAAGGGACTTATACTAAATATTCGAGTTTAGATGACAAATTAGATGGTCTACACTATTATACATGGTTTATAAAAACCGGGAGAGGAAGAGCAACTGAAGATGCTGCAATAGAAGTGAGAAATGAGATAATTACTAGAGAAGATGCAATCATGCTTGTAAAAAAATATGATGGAGAATTTCCAAAAAAATATTTTTCAGATTGTTTAGAATTTATGAATTTAAATGAAAAAGAGTTCGTGGAGATAATTGATAAATTTAGATCAGAGAAAATTTGGCAAAATAAAAATAATAACTGGATCTTAAAGAACGCAGTTTGGAAATGAAACCGATAAGGTTAATTTCTAGATTAGATATTAAAAATAAATTCTTAATTAAATCTATAAATCTTGAAGGACTAAAAAAAATTGGTGACCCAAATGAATTTGCTATTGATTATTATAAAAAAGGTATTGATGAAATAATATTGATTGATTGTGTTGCATCCTTATATGGAAGAAATAATCTTACAAATATAATCAAAAAAATAACTAAAGAAATCTTTGTTCCAGTTACAGTTGGTGGAGGAATAAAAACTGTTACTGACGTTAAAGAAATATTAAAATCTGGTGCTGACAAAGTAGCTGTTAATACAGCTGCAGTTAGAAGAAAAAACCTAATCAAAGAAATCTCAGAGGAAATTGGAAAACAAAGTTTAATAATCTCTATTCAAGCCAAAAAGAGACAGGATAAATGGGAAGTTTTTACAGAAAGTGGAAAACAATCTACTGGCATAGATTTAGTTGATTGGGTAAGTGAGGTAATTGGATTAGGCGCTGGGGAAATTTTATTAACATCTATTGATAAGGAAGGGACACAATCTGGATTTGATTTAAAACTTATTAAAGATGTTTCAAAAATATGTAACATACCTCTAATAATTAGTGGGGGTTTTGGAAATCTCAGTCATTTAGATAGACTATTTATAGAGGAAATAAATATAGATGGCATAGCAATAGCCCATGCTTTACATTACAAAAAATTTGAAATTAATGAGATTCAAAAAAAAATTGAAGATTTAAATAACAATAAATGAAAAGAATAATTATTGTAGATACTGATAGTGGAAATATTTTAAGTGTTTGTAGAGCGCTTGAAAAAATAGGCTATAATTATAAAATAAGTAAAGATATTAAAGATTATCAAAATGCAGATAGAATAATCCTCCCAGGAGTAGGGTCATTTAAAAAACTAATTGATAAATTAGAAAGTATTAACTTTTGCACTTTACTGGATGTAATAAAAAAAAAACAAATTCCTTTATTGGGAATTTGCGTGGGGATGCAAGTTATGATGACAAAAGGATTTGAATTTGGTGAACATAAAGGCCTAAATCTTATTGAAGGTGAAGTAAGGTTAATAGATAAAGAAAATCTAAGTCATAAATTAAAAATTCCTAATATTAATTGGCTACCTAATAAAATTAAGAGATTGAACATTAATAATGAACTAAAAAATTTGTTGTTAAAAAAATTCTATTTCATTCATTCTTATTGTTGTGAAGTTAAGAATGACGAAGATTGTTTAAGTTATTATAATTATGGAAATTTAAATATTACATCTTGTATAAAAAATAAAAATTTTCTTGGTGTTCAGTTTCATCCTGAGAAAAGTGGAATAACTGGATTAAATTTTTTAAATTACTTTTTAACTAAAGAAATATGAAATTGAATATATTAATAAAATATTTATTTAAAGCAAAGTGGAAAACTAAACTGCCAGAAAAAAATCGATTTGTTTTAATTGATGGTGATCATAATCCATTCTTAAAATATATTGACAAAGATGATATAACTATTCTTTATAGAAGAGGAGAAGAAATCAATTTTCCTATATTATTAAAATGTTTATCTAAACTAAAATTTTCACCAGTTGAGTATTGTGCCGAGTTTATAAAACATGTCTCTCCCAAATTAGTATTAACAAGTTTTGATTATCATTCAATTTTTTACAAACTAGCAAAAAAAACTGGAATTAAAACCTTAATGCTTCAAAAGGGTCAAAGAGGTATTTCAGAGGGCATTATCACTAATAGTGATTATTATTTCCCTAAAAATAGTAAAAAAATATTTCACGTTGATTATGCTCTTTTATACAATAAATCTGTTAAGGAATTTTATTCAAAAAAAATAAGTGGAGATTTTTTTGAAATTGGATCATTTGAAAATAATTTCACAAAACTCAATTTAAAAAAACAAAAAAATGAAGTAGTTTTTATTTCAAATTATAGCAGCAGGATAAAAGATAAATGTGAAAATGAAGATATTGTTGCATATCATTTGAATAAGTTAGCAAAAAAAAATAATATTAAATTTAATATACTTCCCAGATACCGAACAAATCCAAAGATATTTATTAAAGAAAAAAATTTTTATAATAAAACTTTAAAGAATAATTATAGATTTATTAGTAATCAAAAAAAAACAAGTTATGAATTGCTATTAAACTATAAATTTATTTTTTCTACCTATTCAAGTTTAGCATCAGAATATTTAGCAAAAGGATCTAAAGTTGGTTTTATAATGTTTAAATCTTTTGATAATCCTGTTTTTAATTATAGAGTAGGTGTATTATCAAAATTTAAATTAAAGGGATTATTTTGGACCTCATTTAGTAAATTAAATAAAAAAGAAATAGAAAGAGTTTTTAATTTTGTAGTCAAAACAAAAAAACATAAATGGGATAAAGAGATTGAATTATATAAGAAACAAATTATGAATTTTGATTATGGAAATAAGATATTTAAAAAAATCATAAGTCATTACTAAGAAATTTTTTCTTTCATTTCTTATAAAATTAATTAGATTTAGTTAAAAAAGTTTAATAAGGAACCAAACATAATAATAAAATGAAAACAAACTTACCTGATTGTATTTTAAGAAATGGTGGATATTATAATAATTGGCAATTTTCCAGAGCAGACATTCATAATTGTATCAATGGAATTTCAAAAACTGGGATAAAATTTGTTGAAATAGGTTTCTTATTTTTACCATTTGATAAAAAAAAAGATTCGATAGTATATTATGATAAAAAATTTTCTAAAAAACAATATTTGAAAAAAAATATCAGTTTTGCCTCTTTGACTGACACAAGGTTACCTCTAAAAAGAACAAAATTTAATGAAATTAAATAATGAAAGTATGTATTATCATCCCTGCAAGATATGGATCTAAAAGATACAAAGGAAAACCACTTGTTAAAATTTTAGGACGTGAGATGGTTTTAAGAGTTGCTGATATTTGCTCAAAAGTTGTTAAAAAAGAAAATCTATATATTGCAACTGATAGTAAAAAAATTTCAGAAAAAGTCATAAAAAATGGATATAATTCAATTATTACTTCAAAAAAATGTTTGACTGGAACTGATAGAGTTGCAGAAGCTTCTAAAAAGATTAATTCAGATATTTATATTAATGTTCAGGGTGATGAGCCGACTATAAAACCAAATGATATAAGAAAAATTATTAAATCAAAAATAAAATTTTCTAATCACGTAATATGTGGTTTTGATAAAGTGCAAAAATTAGACCGACCATCAAGCTTGAACTTACCAAAAATTGTTTTAAATGAAAATAATGAATTAGTCTATATATCACGCTCTGTTATACCCGGCTCAAAAAAGAAAATGCAAAAAAAAGATTATTTAAAACAAGTATGTATTTATGGCTTTAATAAGGAGGAATTAAAAAAATTTTACTCAAGAAAGAAAAAGAGCAAGTTAGAAAAAATTGAAGATATAGAAATTTTAAGATTTTTTGAATATAACATAAAAATAAAAATGGTTAAGTTGCAATCAAATTCTATAGCTGTTGATGAAAAAGCAGATGTTAAAAAAGCTGAAGAGCTTTTAAAAAAAAGACATCAAATGTATAAATAAATTGCCAAAAAAAAAATTTTAGTAACTGGGGCTGCAGGATTCATTGGGAGCAAAATTTGTTCCGAACTTATAAAAAAAAATTACACTGTTATAGGTTGCGATGATTTTTCTACAGGTTTAAAAAAAAATGTTATCAAAGGAATAAAATTCTTAAATATCGATCTTTCAAATAAAAAAAAGATATCTAATCTACCAAAAGATATAGATTTTATTTTTCATCTAGCAGGGCAATCATCAGGAGAGAAAAGTTTTGAAGATCCATTAAACGATCTAAATAGAAACTTTATAACTACGTATAATTTAATTGATTTTGCAAAAAAAAATTATATCAAGAATTTTTTTTATGCAAGTTCGATGTCAGTTTATGGAGATAGTATTATAAAAGCAAATACTAAAGCTGTTTGCAAGCCCCTTTCTTATTATGGTTTACATAAAAAATTGTCAGAAGATTATATCGTTAAAAATTCAAACAACTTTAATTTTATAATATTCAGAATTTTTAATGTTTATGGACCAGGTCAAGATTTATCAAATGAAAAACAGGGTATGGTTTCTATTTACCTAGCTAGTCTTTTAAAAAAAAATAAGATTATTGTTAAAGGAAGTTTAAACAGATTTCGAGACCTCATATATATAGATGATGTTGCTGAAATTTGGGTAGAAGCTATAAAAAATAAAAAAATACAAAATAAAATAATTAATTTAGGAACTGGGAAAAAAACTAAAGTAATTGAGATAATAGAGATTTTAAAAGAACTACATTTTAAAAAAAGTAAAATTATAATAAAAAAAAATACTCCTGGAGATCAGCATGGAATATATTCAGATAAATCTATAATTAAATTTATATATAAAAGAAAATTTGTTAATACTAAAAAAGGTTTTAAAAAATTTTATAATTGGGCAAAAAAGATAGAATTTAATTTTTAATAGATTTAAATTTATCTGTTAAAAAATTTTTTCTCAAATTTATTAATTTGAGTATTTGTAAATTCAAATAAATCTTTATTCTTTTCTTTATAATAAACTAAATACCAACTACTAACTAAACTAATCATCTCAGAAAAGGTTAACATACATTTCCAATCCAGTAATTTTTTGGATAAATGGCTATTAAGTCTTAAAGAATTAGTTTCTTTAAAAGTAAAAGTTTTTTCATATTTCCATTTTATTTTTTTCCATTTTTTTTTAAATTCATTTAAAATATTTTTAACTGGTTTTGACCTTCTCTCACTTGGACCAAAATTAAAAGATAGGCCATTAATTTTTTTATTATTTTTTAATTTAAATGCTAAAAATAGATAACCATAAATTGCCTCTAATACATGTTGCCATGGTCTTGTTGAGTTTGGGTTTCTTATTTTGATAATTTTATTTTTAGACCACTTGCTAACACAATCAGGTATAAGTCTGTCCTGTGCCCAGTCGCCACCACCAATAACATTACCTGCACGCGCAGTTACAATTCTCAGCTTTGAATTTTTATGTAAATTTGATTTGAAATATGAATTAAATAAAATTTCTGTGCAGGCTTTTGAGGCACTATAGTGATCATTTCCACCAAGCCTATCATTTTCTTTATATCCTCCCTTTTTTTCTATGTTTAGGTAACACTTGTCACTAGTAATTATCACAGCTAAACAATTTTTTTTTTTTTTTCTCAAAATTTCTAATAGATTTAGAGTAGATATCAAATTTGAACTCCATGTCCTTTTAGGTTCTTTATATGATTTACTTACAATTGCTTGAGCTGCCAAATGAAAAATAATGTCTGGTTTTTCAGCAGTTAATACTTTTTTAAATTTTTCAAAATTAGATAAATCAAATCTATAATCTTTGATTTTTTTTTTTAATCCTAATATTTTATATAAACTTGGATTTGTAGGGATCTCTTTTGATATTCCTATTATTTTTGCTTTATATCTCAATAAAACAGCTGTAAGCCAAGCTCCTTTGAAGCCTGTATGACCAGTAATTAAAATTTTTTTGTTTAGATAAAATTTTTTTAAGCTTTTTTCCATGTAGCTAGATATAGATAAATAAAAATATAAATTTAGAATAAGATTGATATAAACTATTTTAAATGTCTAAGCAATTTCTAAAAACAGATAAAAACTTAATAGATTCAGCTTTAATTTTAGATAAAAAAAAAATTAAATATTGGCTTTGCCATGGAACGCTCCTGGGAATAATTAGAGATAAATCTCTAATAAAATGGGATCATGATATTGATATCGGAATTTGGAAAAAAGATTTAAGATATGATCTTAAAGAAAATTTTATAAAAAAAGGCTTTAGATTAAAAAAAAAATTTTTTAAAAATGATGGTTTAATAACATTCGTAAGACTTGGTGGTAGAGAAGTTGATATTAATTTATATGAAATATCAAAAGATAAAAAATATGCTTTTCAAAGACACTATTCAATAAAAAATTTATTTTGTAGATTGATCTATGTTTTATCAGTTTCAGGAAATTACAAAGGAAGATTTAGTAAATTTATAAATATTTTTTTTTTTATGAGGGGTTTTTTTCTTAAAATTAAAAAATTTTTAATTTTTAAAAATTACTTTTTTCAAGAAAGTGGTTTTAAAACAGAAATAGGTTTTTTTAAAAACCTCAAAAAAATTAATTTTTATGGTGTTTCCTTTTATATTCCGGTAAATTATAAAAAATATTTTGTTGCTATTTATAGTGAAAATTGGAAGATAAAAGATAAAAATTATTACTGGGAAAAGAATCCACGAGTATCAAATGTCACAGATGAATGATTTAAAAAAAATTGAAAATAAGATCTTTAAATCTGATCGTTTTTCTTTATCAAAAAATGAAAAAAGTGAGATTAAAGATGATCTTAAAAATTCTAGTATTCTAATTCTAGGTGCTGCTGGGTCTATTGGATCAGAATTTACAAAAAGAATAATTAATTATGATTTTAAAAATCTTATTTTAATTGATAAAGATGAAAATTCCTTAACTGACCTTAATAGAGATATAAATTTATTTTTTCCTAGATATATAAAAAAGATTGATTATATAGTTTTGGATATAACCTCATCCGATATTAATGAAATCTTAAAAACAAAAAAAATTTCACATTATTTTAACTTTGCTGCAGTTAAACATGTTAGATCTGAAGAAAATATTGAAAGTATAAAATATATGATTAAAACAAATTCATACGATTTTCTTCCCTCAAAGCCTCTTTTTTTAAAAAAATTTTTTTCCATATCAACAGATAAATCATGTAATCCAAAAAGTATTTTAGGAATTTCAAAAAAAATAATGGAAGATAATTTGATAAAATACAAGAATAAATATCCTCATATTCATGTTTCTTCAACTAGATTTGCAAATGTTGCTTTTAGCAGAGGAAGTGTTTTAGAATATGCTTTAAAAAGAATTAATCAAAGATTACCTTTTGGAATTCCAAAAAATATAAGAAGATTTTTTATTAACCATAAAGAAGCTTGTAATTTATGTTTAAAGTCAATGCTTAATCAAAGTGATGGTGCTATAACTATTCCAAATAGTAATAATTTTGAGAAAGAAATCTATATATACAAAATTATAGAAAAGATCTTGAAAATAAAAAAAGTAAAATACAAATTTAAAAATAAAATTAAAAATTTTGAAAAAAATATTTTACAAATTCAGCTTAAAGATCAGAAAAACCACGGACAAAAAAACTATGAAATTTTTAAAGAACAAAACGAAAAAGTAAAAATAGTCAATAATGATAATCAAATTTTGATATTACCTTTTGTAGGTAAAAAAAGCATGAATAATAATTATTTAAAATTTAAAGATTATACAAAATTGAAACTTTTTTTAAAAAAAAATTTTAAAACTTACAATCCTTCAAAAAATATTAAGAAATTAAGTAAAGAATTATAATTTTTTTAAAAGCATTATATATTCATGATCAGATATATTTGAATAATCTTTGTATATTTCTCCAATAAATATAGTTTTTAAAAAATTTTTATTTATTAAATTTATAAAACTCTTTTTAGATTTTAAACAAGTTATCTTTTTTGTTTCATCTGTTGCAAAATCACCTTTATTTCCATTTATATCTAATAACATTAAACCACCTGGCATTAATACTCTAATAAACTCATTAATAAGATTTTTAATATTTGATTTACCACCTACTAATGACAACACACTTATACAAATTATATTTTCAAAAAAATCATTTTCAAAAGGTAGTTTTTTAAAATTTTTTATATTTATAATTTTCATTTTTTGTTTTTTCTTTAATTCTAAATTTTTTTTTTTAATTATCTTGCACGCACTTTTTGAACTATCCATTGAATAAACTTTATGACCATTTTGTGCTAAAAATTTACTATTTTCTCCACTACCAGATCCATAATCAAGAATTTTTCCAAGTTTTTGTTTTAAGTGTGTATGATGAATTCGTACTAAGTCTAAATTTGGATATTGATGATTTTGTCCATCATTATAAATTTTTTCATAAAAATCTATATTTTTTTTATCTGCAAAATTCATAAAATATTAATATCCCAAATTTAGGCTAATGTTATTAATTAAATTTTTGTTATTTATAAACCTATCTATATTTTTTGTGATTAATTCAATATTTCTTTTAGAAAAATTGTCAGAAATTCCAGCTATATGTGGTGTATATATAAAATTTTCCATTTTAAATAATTTGTGATTTCTTGGTAAGGGCTCTGGGTCTGAAACATCCAAACCAGCTCCAAATATTTTTTTCTCTTTAATACATCTATATAAGGAATCTAAACATAAAAGTTTCCCTCTAGAAACATTAATAACCACACTATCTTTATTCAGTAATTTTAGTTTTTTATAATCAAATATTTTAAAATTTTCTTTTGTTAATGGAGAAGTAATAAATAAAAAATCTTTATTTCTTATTGCATTGACTAAATCACTATCTAGATAAAGATCAGATATATTGCTATCAATAGGAACATAATTTCCATTGACTGCATAAACATCCAATCCAAAGGACTTGAGCTTTTCAGCAAGTAATTGGCCAATTCCACCATAACCGTAAATCAAAGCTTTCTTGCCTTTAACCTCTATAGGTCTCCTTACAAATTTAACATCATTTCCTTTTTTTAAAATTGGAACCAAATTTCTTGTTAAGGATAATAAAAGAGCAATAGCATGTTCAGAGACTTGGATACCTTGAATGATCTTACCATTTGAAAAATTAATATTTAAACTCTTAAAAATTATATATTCCTCTACACCAGCTCCTGGTAGATGAATCCAGTCAGGGTAAATTTTCTTTTTAAATAAAATATCTTTTAAAAAATCTAAAAAACCTTTTCTAGTAATACCGACTATTGCATCAATTTTTATTGTATTTTCAACTTTTAAATTGTAATTACCTATAAAATTAATTTTATCCTTAAATTGATTTTTTAAATGTAAAATTTGTTTTTTTTGAAATCCAAATAAAATAATTGTTTTTTTCATTTATCTAACATCCTTGCTTTTTGTAAATCATTCAAATAATCAATATCAATTGATAGATTATTAGACATTATAAAAGGTAGTATCTTGCCATTAGTAAATAATAAATTTTTCTTTTTTAAATAACTTGTTTTCATAATAAATATAGAACCATTAAATTGATATTTTTTTGACACAATTTTTTTATCAACTTGACACTTATATATATGGCTATTTCTTATATGGTAGTAATTTTTTTCATCATTTTTACTTGTAGTAACAGAAATTAATCCCAACGCCTTGTTTTTTAATACTTTTTTTATTGCTTGGTCAATATGTTTGGAAGTTCTAAGTGGGGAAGTTACTTGAAGTAAAACGCAATAATCAAAATTTTCAGTTATTTTTTTTATCACATGTTTACAAACATCTGTTAATTTTGCGGTCGAGTTTGCTAATTTTTTTGGTCTTTTAATGTATTTAATATTTGGAAATTTACTCGCTGTTTTAAGCACTTTATCATCATCCGAGGATATTGCTATTGCATTGAGCATTTTACATTTTAGAGCTGATCTTATTGTTTTTTCAGTTAAAGAAATTTTACCAATTTTCCTATTGTTTTTATTTAAAAGTCTTTTGCTACCTTTTCTAGCAGGTATTATTCCTAAAAACTTTTTTTTCATTTTGTAAACTTTAAAAAATTTTCTTTATTTTGATAGAATGAACTCAATTGACCAAAATCGTGCCATTCTGTATTTTCAACGGGGAATAGATCTATTTTGTACTTTTTATTAATTAATATCTTTATAAATTCATCCATATTAATATTTTCATTTTTTTTTAAGTTTTTAATTATTTCTTTTGAAAAAACATACATTCCAGTATTTATCAAAATCTCATTTGATGGTTTTTCAATAATTTGAATATTTTTATTTTTATCAAGTTTAAATACTCCATATGGAATTTCTATTTTCTTTTTGGCTACTACAACTGTTAAATCATTTTCGTTTTGTTGATGGTACTCTAAAATAGACTGATAATTACAATCAATTATATTGTCACAATTAATAACAAAAAAATCTTTTGTAATTTTTTTAATTAAACTTAATGAGCCTGCAGTTCCTAAAGCTTTTTTTTCGTTTATAAAATTAATTTCATAATTTTTTTTATGTGACTTAAAATAAGCTTTAATAATTTTTTGACTATTATTGATACTAACAATAAATTTCTTAAATTTGCTGTTAGCGAATCGATCCATGATATGTTCAATTATTGGTTTTCCTCTTAATGGTATTAATGGTTTTGGTATTATTGTGGAAAAGGGTCTCAATCTTGTTCCCAATCCTCCTGCCATAATAACTACATTTACATTTAAATTATTTAATAATGATTTCTGTTGATCAAATTTATAATTTTTAACAATACCAATCAGTTTTTTTTTTTCATTTATAATTGGTATTAAAGATATATCTTTAGAAATTTCATAATTTTTTAAATTCTTATTTTCTAAATAATTTTTTTTATAAATCGAAATAGGTTTTTTATTTATATAACTTATAATGCCCTCGTTGAACTTTGCACCATTAACAAGTGATCTACGAATATCACCATCAGTCAAAGTTCCTATTAATTTTTTGTTTGTGTCTAAAATAATTAGACATTTTATTTGAATTATGTTTAATAGATAAAGTGCTTTTCTAATTTTTATATTACTTTTACAAATATTTTTTTTAAATTTTGCTAAATTCATTTAATTAAATATCTATAAATTTTTTTTTATTAATATCATTTCTCTTAGAGATTAATAGTGAGTTTAAAAATTTACTCAAATTATATTTTTTTGGTTTAAAAGGATTTCTTAAATTTTTTATTATTTTTTTAAATCTCAAAGATTCTACATATTTTATTGATCTAATGATATTATTTTTTGCATTATTAGTATGAACTATATTTTTTGAGGAAATTTTTCCTTTCTGCCTATTTCCTATATTAATAACTGGCTTCTTAAATGTGGCTGCATCGACAATTCCCATTGATGAATTACCAATAACCACATCACAATGTTTCAAAATATTTGCATAATCAGAAAGATTTAATTTTTTTAAAAAAATATATTTACCCTCATTTTTTGAAATAAACTTATCAATTTTTTTTATAATTAAATTATATCCAGTGTCGGAATTTGGATAGGTGAAAATACATTGATAATTGCTTGATTTGATTGCTTCTAAAAAATTATTCATTTGATTGGATAGTTTTTTATTTTCTAATGTTACTGGGTGAAAAGTGGCAAAAAAAGTTTTTTTGTTAGGTAATAAATTAATTTTTTCATATAATTTTTTTCTACTTATTATCTTTTGTTGTTTTAATTCATTTAAAAAATCTAGACCTATTAATTTGGTTCTCCACTTTTCCTCTCCTAGCTGAATTACCCTATTAAGATATCTTTTATGCAATACTAAATGTATGTTGGAGAATTTAGTTACAGCATGCCTAATTTTTTCATCTATAGCCCCTTCTGTCACAGCACCACCATATAAATGAACTATGGGTATATTTTGCATTACAGAAGGTATAACTGCAGAGGTAATTTCACAACGATCACCAAGTACAATTATAATATTTGGTTTTAATAATGTAAGAGCTTTATTAAACTTTTTTATATCAGAACAATAATGATTAATTATTGAAGAATACTTATCATTTAATTTAATTTTAATGTTATTTTCTATTAACTTAATTTTAAGTTTTTTAATTTCAAATTTATAATTTCCAAAGTTTTCTTTTTTATGAAAAGAGGACAAAAAAAGAATTGGTCGAAATATATTTTCGTCTAAAATTTTTTTTAAAATAGGAATATATCTATCAATATCTGCTCTGCTTGAAGAATAAATTAATATTTTTTTTTTCATAAATTTATTTTACTACTACTTGGAAAGCTCATCACATGGTCATAAATTTGATTTGTATTTTCTAAATTATCTTTAGGAAAATCTTTAAAAATTTTTAAAGTATGAAGAGGTCTCCAGCACAATCTTACTCCGAAACCCTTTTTTTTTAATGATTTAAAAATGTAATTTTTTTCAGTTTTAGTTTTGAATTTACCAAGTATTAACCAATAATTTGATTTTGAATATTTTGGTTCATTTAATATCTCCATGGACTTAAACTCCTTAAAATTAATTTTATACCATCTAAAATTTTTTATTTTTGATCTTAATATCTTTTTAATTTTGCTTAATTGACCACATCCAACAGCAGCTGATATATTAGTCATTCTATAATTGTAACCGACTTCATCATGATAATGATCAAGACGATTAGAAACTTTTGCATGAGTCGAAAGATGTTTAAGTTTATCTGCAATTTTTTTTGAGTCAGTAATTATCATTCCTCCACCACCACAAGTAATTGTTTTATTTCCGTTAAAACTTAAAATGCCAATTTCTCCAAAAGTCCCTGTGTGCTTAAATTTATAAAATGAACCTAAGGACTCCGCTGCATCCTCAATTAATAGGATTTTGTATTTTTTACATATTTTTTTTATTAAATCTATTTTACATGGAAAACCATAAAGATGGACTGCTACTAAAGCTTTTATTTCTCTCTTACTTTTCTTATTAAATAATTTTCCTCCAATTTTTTTGGTAGATTTTTTTAAATAATCCTCAAGTTTTTTAGGACAAATTCCCAAATTTTCTTTTTCAATATCCACAAAATTTGGAGAAGAGTTTAAATATCTTATGGCATTAACAGTTGCCACATATGTTAAAGAAGGTACTAACACCTCATGATTAGAGTTAAGATTGTAATATTTTAACGCCAAATGTAATGCTGCTGTTCCAGACGAAGTTGCAACAGCATATTTTGATCCTACAAACTTTGAAATATCTTTTTCAAACTTACTAACAAAATTCCCCACATAAGATACGTAAGTGGTATCTATACATTTAATTAAATTTTTTTTTTCTATTTTATCAAAATAAGGGTTGTGGTGACTTTTATCTTTTTTTCTAAAAATGATTTGAAATTTATTTATTATTTTATTTATTTCTTTTTTCATACTTTTTATATTTAGAAATTTTCTTTTTTAATTAAAAAATCTTTTTTAATCGGTTTAACAATTATCTTTCCTACATAGAGATTCGATTCTATTGGACTAATACCTGTGCCTGGTCTTTTAAAAGTAATGTGTTTATTCTTTAATTTTGTACCTTTTGGTAAAAATTTTTTTGCAACCATACTTTTTCTTACACATTCTTTTATTTTTATTTCCTCATTTGTAATTAATCTTTGATTTGACCCCTTAATTTTTTCAATCAATCTTATCTTTTTCACTAATTTTGCAAATTTTTCTATTTGTAAAGATGATTTGTGATCCGGACCTTCCATCTTATTAGATAAAGTAACATGTTTTTCAAGGATTGTTATTCCCATACTTGCGGCTGTTAATGAAGCTAATTCACTTTTTGTATGATCTGAAAAACCCACTTTTAATCTAAATTTATTTCTTAGCATATTTAGATTATTTAAATTAACTTTATCCAGCGTTGTTGGATATAAACTCACACAATGTAGAAGTGTAACATTGTTTTTTTTTAACATAGTTAGGGATTTTTTAATATCATTGATAGATGACATGCCAGTTGACAAAATAATTTGACCTTTAAATTTTGATGCAAATTTTAAAATGTCTATTGATAATATTTCACCAGATGGAATTTTTATTATTGGTATTTGTAATTTATTAACCAAATATTTTAAACTATCTAAATCAAATGCAGAGCATAAATAAGTTACACCTTTTTTTTTACAATACTTTGATAATTCAAGATGATCTTTTCTGCTTAGTTGATATTTCTTGCTCATCTCTTTAATTGTTTTTGAAGTATCATTTTTTTTTTGATAATTTGCCTTAAATGCTTCTTTCGAATAAACTTTTTCTGGATTGGCCAATTGAAATTTAATTGCGTCTGCGCCTGTTTTTGAAATTTTATCTATCAATTTTTTTGCTAAAGAAATAGAGCCGTTATGATTTGGGCCTATTTCTGCAATAATATATATCCCTTTCATAGAAATTATATTAGAGAAATTCCTTTACTAAAAATTTTATTAGTTTTACTTTTTTCTTTAAATTTTCTTCCCATCAAATTTAAAATATATTTACCTAAAAAGTTATTCCCTGATAAATGAGTAAATGGATAACCCCCACCAAATCTTGGGTTTATATCAATTATATAAAAAATTTCATTTATTTTGTCATAAATTATATCACAGTCTAAATTTCCAATATGTTTTAAATCTTTAGATAATTTTTTAGAGAGTTTATTTATTTTTTTGTCATAAATTACTTTAGCTATATCTGTTTCACCAAATCTCATAGAAATTTTTTTTTTCAAACAAGATGAAACAAAATTACAATTATGATCATTTAGTATATCCAGGTGAAATTCATCTCCGTGAATGTATTCCTGTAAAATATATTTATTACTAAAATCTATTTTTTTAGGTTTTTTAATTATTTTTTGATTAAGCGAGGAATGACCTTTTCTTAATTTTTTTATAAAAAATTTTATTTTACTTTTTTTTGTCTCATTAAGATTATTAAAAATTTTTGGTGAATAAAAATTATATTTTTTACTTAATTCATAAAGTTTTTTTTTATCTAGACATTTGTTAATCAAGTCATTTCTAGAAACCATAATATGACAGCCAATTTTATTAAATTGATCTTTATTTAATGATAAAATATTTAAATCATAATTTGTACAAGGAATAATTAATGTAATTTTTTTATTTTTTACTATTTGTATCACTTTCTTCAAATAGTTTTTATCACCATTTTCAACTCTCGGTAATTTAACGTTTTGTACACCCTTAATTTTTAAACCTGCGATATTAGAGTTGTCGTCAGCTAAATATATTTTAAGATTTTTTATTTTCTTTTTTAAATCAACTAAAAAATTACCAAAATATATTCGTCTACCTATATTCGTAACTAAGATTCTCATTTGAAATTATAAATTTTAATTATCGTGGTTATTTTTTTGATTATTCTAACAAATTTAATATTTATTTTATTGAATTGATTTTTTATATATCACATTATTTAAAAACTAATCGAAACATATTTATTTATCAAAGCATGTTTAGTTATTTCTTTCTAATAAATTTTAATTATGTATACTACTATTCGATTTAATGAAAATAAAAAAACTAGTATATGTAGGGCTTTCCGCCGATATTCTTCATGAAGGTCATATAAATATTTTAAAAATTGCAAATAAATATGGAGATGTTGTTGTAGGTTTATTAACTGATAAAGCTATTGCAAGTTACAAAAAAATACCCCATCTCTCTTATAAACAGCGTGAAATCGTACTAGAGAACATAAAATATGTAACGAAAGTTATTCCTCAAAAAACACTTGATTACAGGTTAAATCTTAATGCTTTGAAACCAAACTATGTCGTCCATGGTGATGATTGGAAAATTGGAATACAAAAACAAGTAAGGCTTAATGTCATTAAAACATTAAAAAAATGGGGTGGAAAATTAATTGAACCTAAATACACTAAAAATATTTCTTCTTCGGAAATAAAACAAAATATTCTTAAGGTTGGTACTTCTCCTGATACAAGAAAATCTAAATTAAAAAGATTAATAGAGGCAAGAAATATAGTTAGAATTCTAGAGTCTCATAGTGCACTTACTGGAATGATTATTGAAAATTTGAAAGTTACTAAACAACAAACCTATCTTGAGTTTGATGGTATGTGGTCATCAAGCTTGACTGACTCAGCATTAAGAGGAAAGCCAGATAACCAGTCAGTTGATTATTCTACAAGAATAGCAGGTTTAAATGAAATTTTTGAAGTTACAACTAAACCGTTAATTTTTGATGCTGATAATGGTGGTAGAATTGAACACATCTCATATATGATAAAGTCACTTGAAAGAATGGGAGTATCTGCTGCAATTATTGAGGATAAAATTGGACTAAAAAAAAATTCTTTATTTAAAGATCAAAAAGGAACAAAACAAGACAGTATTGTGGGATTTAGTAAAAAAATTACACAGGCAAAAGATGCAACTATCTCTGATGATTTTTTTATAATTGCAAGAATCGAAAGTTTTATTTTAGGAAAAAGTTTAAATGATGCACTAAAAAGAGCGGAGGCTTACAGTAAAGCAGGTGCAGATGCAATTCTTATACATAGCAAGGAAAATAATCCTTCTCAAATTTTTGAATTCGCAAAAAAATTTACTAAAAGCAAATATTTTAAACCTATGGTAGCAGTTCCTTCTTCATACTCAAAAACATATGAAAAAGATTTAATAAAAAATGGTTTTAAAATTATAATTTATGCCAATCATTTAATGAGAGCGTCCTACCCTGCAATGCTAAACGCCGCGAAAACTATTTTAATGAAAAAAAGATCTTTTGAGTTAGAAAAGAAAATTATTCCAATTAAAGAAATAATTAACTTAGTTAAATAATGATCAATCCACAAAAGGTTATTAATCTTTTGAAAATTAATAAAACTAATTTTTTTACAGGTGTTCCAGATAGTGTTTTGAAAAACCTTACGTCCCTATTGGAAAAAAAAAGTAAAAAAAATCATATAATTGCAACTAATGAAGGTGCTGCAGTTTCAATTGGGATTGGAAACTATCTTGCAACTAAAAATATTCCAGCAATTTATATGCAAAATTCTGGGCTGTCTAATGCACTAAACCCTTTAATTTCAATAGCGCATCAAAAAGTTTATTCTATTCCGTTAATTCTTTTAATTGGTTGGAGAGGTTCACCAAAATTTCATGATGAGCCACAACATGAGGTAAAAGGGGAAATTACAGAAAAAATTTTGAGTCTTTTAAATATAAAATATACTATTCTTAGAACCAACAAAGATCTTTCTAAATTTGATAAACAAATAAAATTAGCTAAAAAAAATAAATCAATAGTAGCTTGCTTGATTGAAAAAAATACTTTAGAAAAATGTGAAAAGAAAATCAACAAAAGAAAAAATAGTATTTTAGAAAAAGAAATTTTTTTAAAAAATTTATTAGAAAATTTTAGAAAAAAAACCAAGATCATATCAACCACTGGCTACACTTCTAGAGAACTAATATATCTAAGAAATAAATATCAATTTAAAAACAGTAAAGATTTTTATATGGTTGGAGGTATGGGGCATACTTCATCAGTTGCACTTGGATACTCATTGTCTAGTAATAATGATACTGTTTGTATAGATGGTGATGGTTCTTTATTAATGCACCTAGGATCAATTAAAACTGCTGGAACCTTTGCCAAAAAGAACTTTAAATATATTTTATTAAATAATAACTCTCATGACTCTGTTGGGGGTCAAACTACTCATGCAAATAATATAGATTTTAAAAAACTATCAAAAAGCCTTGGATTTAAAAAATTTTATCAAATTAAAAATAACAAAAATATTAAGAGTATAATAAAAAGTTTTTTGTCAAACAATAGTTTAAGCTTTTTGGAAGTTAAAATTGATAATAGTAAAATTAAAAACTTACCTAGACCTTCAAGTCTTAAAAAAATTAAAGATAATTTTATTGATTAAATGATCAATTCTATTGAAGATATAACTAAATTTATAAATGATAAAAGTTTTAAAAAAATATTTTTATTATGTGGTAAAAAATCCTTTGTTACATCAGGTGCGGAAAATTTTTTTAAAGAATTATTAAATAAAAAAGAAACTAAATTATTTTATAAAAATTTAGAACTACCAATTCTAGATGAATTAATTGATATTATAAATGTAATTAAAGATTTTAAGCCTGATTTGATATTGGCAGTAGGTGGTGG
>Ga0209223_10002264_pt1 | contig 19542 bp, 17 predicted proteins | sample COG_06_FD_184750 | JGI IMG/M metagenome (GOLD analysis project Ga0209223, IMG submission 184750) | Pelagic Microbial community sample from North Sea - COGITO 998_met_06 (SPAdes) (version 2) | ecosystem: Environmental > Aquatic > Marine > Neritic zone/Coastal water | place: Helgoland, sampling...
GGAATCAGCCCATTCAAAACTGGAGCTTGATAATTGGCCAGTTGGATATATTTTTTGAAAATAGGCTGAAATTAGATTTAGCCTAAAATGGGATTTGACACGGGGTTTTGGACACTCCCAACCTATCAGATAATTTATGTAAATGAATTGGTATTATTAACTAATCTATAACCATAACATCTTTTACCTCTTGCCTCCTTAAACTAGATATGCATGTGGGTCTAATGATTTTTCCAGGATCAATTGCTCTATCATTAATCATTCTTTGTAATTCACTCATTGAAGCTGAAACGGTATAAGGTCCAAGCACAATCGTCCCATAATCTTTAAAGTTGGTAAGCGCAAATCTTATATTGTCAGCATCATCATCTTTCATTTCTAGTTTTGAATCAAAATCTGATTTAGTATCAAGCAATGTCTTGGATCCAATTTTAGTTATTTCTATTTTATGTCCCGAACAATTAATAGAAATCGGGTTATCTAAAGGCTTGTCTTGGGTAAATAAAAGCCTTAAACTGTCGGAGTACAAATGGTCCGACGCCATAAGATCGGTGTGAAAATTATTATATTTCTTTAGTAGATCCAGCAATTCAGTTTTGGCACCTTTTTCTCTTGCTTTTGCTATTGTCTTTTCATCTACAATAGCACCATTCTCAACGGCGCACTTTATCAAGTCATGATTTTGATTGCTATCATTTAACATTATATCTAGCGGTCTTTGTCCTTCGCTATTTTCGTGGTTAATAGAGATTGGTAAGGGTTGAGATAATAAAAAATTTAAAATATATTTTTGCTGATCTGCGTTTTGTTGTGGATCTGCGAGTCCAAAAGCAAAGTGATGAATAGCATTGTTTCCCTCTTGGTCAACGATATTAAAGTTTGCTCCTCTAATAGCCAACGATCTAAGGGTTTCTAAATTATGATTAGAGCTAAGAGCAACAAGAGATGAATTACATCCATCGCTATTTATTTCATTAAAATAAGATTCTGTAAAACTATTATCTTGCAAGATTCTATTGATATCTTCTTCTTTATTTATTTCAAGCGCTTCTAGCAGATCCATAAATAGATATTATATATTGTTAAAATAATTTAAATATGACATAAGTAAGCATAGTCTAAAAATTAAAAAACTTCAATAATTTATTTATAATATTATTATCTTTTCAGTTTTTTAACATAATCATTTAACTCATTCTTGATAGTGCCGCTCATTATGTAAAGACCGATAATATTGGGAATTGACATGGTGAGGAATAAAATATCGGCCAGATCTATTACTATTCCTAATTTTAATACGCCGCCAACAAAAACGAAAAAAGCAAATATGGCGTAACAAGTGTTTATATGTTTGCCGCCAGTTAAATATGTCCAAGCTTGTTTGCCGTAATAGCTGTAGGTTAGCATGGTTGAAAAAGCGAATAGAAACACAACTAAAGAAAGTAGGTAAGAAAACCAAGGTGTTACAGAAGAAAAGGCTGCCTTAGAGATTAAAATTCCATCAGTTGCATCAATATATGCTCCTGTTACAACAATAACAATTCCTGATAAAAAGCAGATTAAAATTGTATCAATAAATGGCTCTAAAATGGCAACAGATCCTTCGCGCATGGGGTGGCTTACTTTAGCGGCGGCATGAGCAATTGGAGCACTACCAAGGCCAGCCTCATTAGAAAAGGCTGCTCTTTTAAAGCCTTGTACAATAGCGCCAATTACACCGCCATAAGCGGCGTTGCTAGTAAATGCTGAGGTAAAAATGATATTGATGGCATCAAATATTTTGTCGCTATTAACCACAAGAACCACAAAACACATAATGATGTAGGTTGCTGCCATTAAAGGTACAATTTTGCTAGCAATATTAGCTATCCTAACAATGCCCCCAAGTAGAACAAATGCTATTATTGCTGCTAAAGCGATTGATAAAAAAGCCTTACTTGAGCTTTGCAAATTAAAACTATCTGCAACTATCGAAATGCTTTGATTAGCTTGAAACATTATGCCGGCGCCAATTGCTCCAAAAATACAAAAAATTGCAGCGATTTTTGCTAAAATTTTCCCCAATTTTTCTTTGCCATGATCTTTTAAGCCTTCTTCTAGGTAATAAAAAGCGCCAGCTAGCAAGTGACCATTTTTAGTGCGTCGATATTTTTGACCTAAAGTCACTTCCACAAATTTGGTCGACATGCCAAAAAATGCTGCAACCATCATCCATATTACAGCTCCAGGGCCTCCGATTGAAATAGCTATTGCTACGCCAGCAATATTACCAAGCCCAACAGTTGCTGACACTGCGGTAAAAAGAGCTTGAAGAGGTGTAATTTTGCCATCCTTATCATCATCTGAGCTATATTTTCCACGCACAACATCAATCCCATGCTTAAAAAGCCTTAGATTAACAAATTTCAATTTAATGGTGAAAAATATTCCAGCAGCAATTAGCCAAGCAACAATTAATGGCAGGCCAAAAATCGTTATTTGCAGATCATGATTAAATATTTGGTAAGAATCTCCTAAAAAAAGAAAGGCCAGAAAGGAAGTTATTGGCGATATGATAGCTTCAAGAAAGCTATTTATGTTAACCATAAAAGAATCATCAATTTGTGCCAAAGCGATATTTGGGAATAAATAAAAAAGAGCAAAAGCGATAAATCTCATAATTTATGAAGTTAATTAGTTATAAATTTTTGGTTTTCAATATTTTGGCGATTATCTCAAGAATATTTCCTAAACAAATTTTTCCAGCGCCAAAAGTAAAAACTGTAATCATCATTATTAGCCAATGAAAATGCTGATCATGTTGCAACACAAAAAACTGTATCACCAATGTTATGGCAATTAGTGGCAATATTGATATGCGAGTTAATATGCCAAAAGCTATCATTATAGAGCAGATTATTTCAAAAAAAGTGGTGCTATATGCTGCAAAAATTGGATTTATTAAAGGAACGGCGTATTCATATTTAAAAAGCAATATTGTTGAATCGATATTTCCTGTCTTAGTAAGGCCACTTTTCCAGAAAATATTTGCTATCATTAATCTTAGGGTAAAAAGCAAAATATGAGAAACATATTTATCTAAAATTAGAGTTGTTACATTATAAGTTTGTTCAATTTTATGAATTAATTTAATCATATTTATGATTTATAAATGCTTAGAAATTATGCCGCTTGCAATAAACTTGTTTAAAGATTGGCCAATATCAAACTCTTTTTTACTTTTGCTAATGATTTTTTTATAAATGTCGTAAAGCTTTGTTTTTTTGATAATTTCTTGTAAAAAAAGATATTCTTCATGACTTAGATCCTCCACAACTTCTTTTTGCAAGCAGCGATGTATTAAGAAATAATATTTTTTTGAATTCTTTATTTCTGATTTGTTAATTTTTTGCTCTTGCCAGATCATATTCAAATTAAATTTTGATTCTAAAAGATAGCAAGAATCATGAAGATTAAAAAGGGCGCTACAATATTGTTCTTCTGTTAGTTTTTGGAAAGAAGGAATGTCAAATTCTTTTGCATCTTTGGCAAAATAACATTGATGCAAATAAAGCTCTAAAGTCGCTAAATCAAAAAGATAATCAATTCTATGTTTTGCTTTATTGGCTTTTAAGAAATTAGGAAAATTTTGTCCATATTCATCAAGATTGCCGCTAAGTGATTTATATTTTTTTAGATAGGAGTTGGTAAATTGATAAAATAATTCATCGCCGAGATGTTGTTTGGTTTTTATAAAAATAGATTCCACAACATTTATATAATTGCCAAAAACATTATTGCGATATATTTCAAGACGAGATTTTATTTCATCCTTGCTATGAGCAAAAATTGTAAAAATATCTTGATTGGTTTTTTTATAAATATGGTTAGCAAAGATTTTTTGTAGATGATTAATTTTCATGATGTTTTTGCAATATTCTTGGCTTTCTCAACTTCATCTAGCAAAATATTAAACTCAGGAAAATCCTGATCCCACTCAATTAGGGTTGGAATATTTAAAAATTTCCTATTGGCTATTTTGTATAAATTCCAAACCTCGTCACAAACCACATCATTATGGGTATCGATTAATAAATTTCTATTGAGTGATTTGCTATAAATATTGCTTTTAAAATGCCCAGCTAAATGAATTTCTGCCACGGAGCTTTGGTCAATATTTTGCAAATATTGTTCTGGATCAAAGCTTAGATTATTATGAGAGCTAACAAAAATATTGTTAATATCGAGCAGCAATTTGCAGCCAGTTTTTTGGGTTATTTGATTAATAAATTCATCTTCTTTCATCTCGTCATTTTGAAAAGAAATATAGGCTGATGGGTTTTCAACCAAAATCTCTCTTTGCAAGAAATCTTGCATGATTTCAATATTTTTACAAATTATTTTTAAGGCTTCGCTATTGTATGGAATGGGTAGCAAATCATTCATGTGGTTATTTTCAACTCGGCCCCACGAAATATGATCTGAAACCAAGAATGGCTCAATAATATTTATTAAATTCTTTAATTTTTGTAAATGATCTAAATCTAGTCCACTAGCAGAGCCTAGTGAATTGCCAACGGAATGTAGGGATATGGGAAAATCTTGTCTAATTTTTTCTAAGGCTTTAATCGCAGGGCCACCATTGGCGTAATGATTTTCGCTATGTGCCTCAAGCCAGCCAATTTTTTGCGATATTTCTTTGGGGTTTTGAATAATTTTTTTAATAAAATTTTGACGCAAGCCAAGCCCAACTTTTTGAGTTGGAACTTGCTTGTCAAATATTTTATTTTTTGGCTGATTTGCAACCATTAGAGCCACATTTATGAGAAGAATCAGATTTTTTTGATTTGCAACCATTGGCTGAGCAGCTATTTTTCCCGCCACATTTATGGGAATTTTTGCCCGACATCATAGAGCAAGATGTTGCTAAGCTTAGGCCAATGATGCCAGCAGCTAAAGATTTAACAAAGCTTTTTTTCATAATTTTTATGTAAATTAATTAGTAAATATTAAGCCGCGCACAAATTTCAAAGATGGGAGTTGATATTATACAAAATTAATAAAATCTTTGAAATGAGGTTTCAACTCTAATTTGCTTTGTAAGAAATCTTTCAACTCTTTTTTGCATTTATGATAAGAGGCCTTGGATAGTGATCCATTGTGATGTTGATAAATTAGGTAAAGAAGATAGGTGTTAATGACATCGCTTTCACAATAATCTCTGATTTCTTTTATTTTGCCAGCATCATGCATTTGCATGACTTGAGAGCCGTCAACATCAATTTTGCCAGGAAAGCCAAAGGCGGCGCATAATTCATTCATTTTAACTCTTGCTGAAGCGCCAAAATCACTAAAAGCTTCGGCTAAATCGCAATGCCAATCTAGGGAATAGCGTTGATTGTAATTATTCCACTTATCTCCCATTTTATAAAACCAACCCGCCTCAACTTCGTGCTTCATGGCGGCATATTTTAACACTGGCATATCAAAGCCGCGACCGTTGAAGCTCACAAATCTAGGCTGAATTTTTTTTAGGTGACTAAAGAATCCTAAAACCAATTCATTTTCTAGCGTGTCAATATTGCCACCACATCTTATTTCGACTATTTTATAAAATTCATTGCCGTCAAAATCTCTTACAATCTCGGCTTCCAAAAAACCAATAGCCACAATCTGATGAAAAGGCTGTCGCAAAAAAGAGTTTTTCTGATTGGTGATATCGAGGTGATATTTTTCTAAGCCATCTCTTAGCTCCTGTTTAGAGCCATCTGGCAGATTAAGAAGATTTTTTGCAGCATTGATATCGGGAATTGTTTCAATATCAAATACGAAAAGATTTTGATGTTGCATTTACTTATTAATTACATGAATTTAGCCAAGATTTTAAAAATTTAAATAGTCTGCGAAATGGAAATGCAAGCAATTTCTCTTGCCAAATATGGCAAGGCTAAGGATCTCAAGATTGTTAAAGTAGATTCGCCGAAGATAAGAGCCAATGAAGTTTTAATTAGGCAGGCTGCTATCGGTATTAATTTTTTTGATATTTGTTTTCGCAAAGGGCAGTATAAAATATCAAATATGCCTGCAACTTTAGGCATGGAGGCTTGTGGCTACATTGAGGCTGTTGGCAGCAAGGTTAAGAACTTTAGAGAAGGCGAAAGAGTTGCCTATGCCACTGGCGGGATTGGTGCTTATTGTCAAAAAAGAGCTTTGCCAGAAAATCTTATTATTGGTGCGCAAAATAAATTAACAGATATTCAGGTTGCTGCTGTTTTGCACAAGGGATTGATGGCTCACGCTTTGCTACATCGTGTTTACATTGCTAAAAGAGCTAAGAAGATATTAATACATGCTGTAGCCGGCGGAGTTGGTCACATGCTATGTCAATGGGCCAAGCATCTTGGTTTGGAGGTTTTTGGTACGGTGGGGAGTGAAGACAAAATTGCATTTGCTAAAAGCCTGGGCTGCGATCATGTGATAAATTACAGTAAGGAGGATTTTGTGCAAAGAATTGCTGAAATTACCGATCATAGCGGTGTTGGCTTGGTTTATGATGGTGTTGGTAAAGATACCTTAGAAAAATCATTGAATTGCCTGTGGCCAATGGGAATGTGCGTAAGTTATGGCGAAGCTTCGGGCTCAACTTCTCCATTAGATTTAAATCATTTATTTACAAATTCGCTTTACATAACCAGGCCAACTATGGCCATGTATAAATCTAATAGAATTGAACTTGCCTTATCAGCCAATGAAGCTTTTTCAATTGTAGAAAGAGGCATTGTTAAGCCGCAAATCACAACCTATGAATTTAAAGACATAGCCAAAGCTCATAGTGATTTGGAATCAAGAAAAACTATGGGATCTTTAGTTTTAGTGCCGCCTAATAGCTAAGTTTCCTTAAATAGAGCGTGCAGCAGGGCCGCTAGAAATTGTAGCGGCAGATGTTACTGCAGTTGATGTAAGAGGAGGTGAGGTACCTTTTATGCCTAACTTATCCTTTAGCGAAGCTATTTCACTCTTATTGAATGTTTTTCTGTCCTCAGTTGCAATATCGTCACAGCCCCCCAAATTAATATTTTCAAGATTAGGAGCCTTCTTAAGAATCTCTTGTAAATCAGCTGAGTTTATATATGAATATCCAAGATCAATGTCTTTGAGCTTGCCAAGATTAATCCCAGCTAGGTTTAGATCAACAATATTTCTACAGCCCCACAAATCAATATTTTCAAGATTAGGAGCCTGCTTAAGAAACTTTTGTAAACCAGCTGATTTTATATTTGAAAATGCAAAATTAATGTATTTGAGCTTGTCAAGATTAATTCCAGCTAGGTTTAGATCAACAATATTTCTACAGCCCCACAAATCAATATTTTCAAGATTAGGAGCCTGCTTAAGAATCTCTTGCAAACCAGCTGATTTTATATTTGAATATGCAAAATTAATGTCTTTGAGCTTGTCAAGATTAATTCCAGCTAGGTTTAGATCAACAATATTTCTACAGCCCCCCAAATCAATCTTTTCAAGATTAGGAGCCTTCTTAAGAATCTCTTGTAAATCAGCTGAGTTTATATTTGAACTTACAAAATTAATTTCTTTTAGCTTGCTAAAGGAGCCAATAGATTGTTCTCCTTCAAAAAAACTCTTTACTTGATCATAGCTAATTTTTGAGCTAAAAGTAATCTTTTTAGCATCCTTTAAGAGCCCCTTAAGGCTTTCATTGTCACCTGCCTCAGGCGCTCTATTTATAAATACAGATTTGCCATTGTCTTTTACGGCCGCCTGCCAATATCGTGATGTTGCAGACATATTTTTGAGACTTCCATCGTTCAAGAACTTAAAAATACCTTCTTTTAAATCTAAGCTTTTTATAATATTATCTAATGTTACTCCGGTTTCTCTTGATGAATTTGGCATACAGCTTTCTAATTTTTTGGTTGTCGAATTTTTTTGCTAAAAGAGCATTGAATTGCCCCCAAGAAAATAAGTTGCCATCATATCATAATTATTAAAAACAGTAAAAGTGTTTTTTTGGCATAAATGAATTTTGGTGATTTTACTTTGCGTATTTACAAAAAATTTTTGCCCCTAGGGGCAAAAATGTTTGGGCTTCAAGCCTTTTAAACAAAGGGTCTATTAAAATTTTTAAGGAGATTTTGACTAAAAAAGGCGATGCATTATTGTGTTTCTAAAGATAGAAATCACTATTATTTTGCTATTAAATGACGGGAATTGTTGTATTAACTAGTTAGCGCACTGGTTAAAATGGCGTAAATTATGAATTTGAAAAATTCTCATATTGGGCATCAAGCTGCTTATCATAAAATTCTTCTATGATTTCTCTAACATTATCATAGCCTTGGGTAGTGTTAATTTGGGCGCGATATTGCGCTGAATCTTTAAATCCAGAGCTGTACCAGCCAATATGTTTGCGGGCCAAGGGAATGGCAACCTTTTCACCATAATGCTCAACCATTTCACTAATATGGTTTAAAACAATTTGTTTTTGCTGCGATATTTCTGGGGTTTTAACCTCGACTTTATTATTTATTTTGGCAGAAATTTGTGCAATTAGCCACGGCTTACCATAGCAGGCTCGGCCAATCATCACGCCATTTGCACCTGATTCAGTCATGGCTTTTATGGCATCATCACTATTTTTAATATCGCCATTAGCAATAACCGGAATTTGCACAGCTTGTTTGACTTTGGCAATTTCTTGCCAATTGGCCACGCCATTGTACATTTGGCAACGAGTGCGACCATGAATTGTAAGCATTTTTATGCCCACATCTTCAGCTTTTTTTGCTAGCGAGGGAGCGTTGAGATTGTCATAATTCCAACCTAAGCGCATTTTCATAGTAACGGGAATTTTTACAGCCTTAGCGACGCTTGCCATAATTCTTGTTGCTAAATCTTCATCTTTCATCAAAGCGCTGCCGGCAAAACCATTGACCACTTTTTTTACAGGGCAACCAAAATTAATATCAATAATATCAGCCCCTAAATCTTCGTTTAACTTAGCCGCCTCAGCCATTACCTCAGGATCGCAGCCGGCAATTTGAACCGACATCGGAAAATGATCTTTATCTTTTTTGCCCTTAAGCAAGGATTCACGAGTTTGCAAAATCATAGCTCGTGAGGCAATCATCTCAGAGATAACTAAGCTTGCACCAAATTTCTTCACTAATCTGCGGAATGGCAAGTCGGTAACGCCAGACATTGGCGCCAGCAAAACATTGTCATCTAATTTGATATTTCCAATTTCAATCATATCGTAAAATCAAGATGGTGCTCCCGGCATGATTCGAACATGCGCACATGGTTTAGGAAACCAATGCTCTATCCCCTGAGCTACGGGAGCAAAAAATAATACCATAATAAATGGAGCCGCCTTCAATTTATTAATTCAAAACTTTCTTAAATTTGATCTTAACCAAATTTAATAAAACTTGAATTATTAAGCTGCACTTTTATCTTGCCAATGCTCATCTTTGCAATAGCAAAGAATCACAAATTGGCATATTTTTTCATCTTTGCAACCTTTGTTTAGGCTTTCATGATTACTTCCAAAAAAAAGAAAAACAAAAACCATAAGCTTGAGGTTAAAAGTTGGTATTCTAATAGATATCAAATTGTTGTTGTTCAAAGAAACATCCTACTAATTTTAACTACGCTTTCAATAGTGTCGGTTGCTGTTGCTGTGCTTTTTGTCAAAAAAATAATTTCATCCAAATCGCTTGACCCTTATGTCATAGAGCTCGAGCAAAAAACCGGCGTAGCTACCGTTGTTGATAAGGAAACTGCTAGAAACTACACTAGTAGAGAAGTTATTAGAAAATTTTTCATTAATAAATTTCTTAATGCGGCCCTTGGATACGATCCTCGAACTTACAAAGATAATGTAGAAGAGGTAAGGCTTTTTTCCACCCCTTCTGTTTACTCTGATTTTAGGCGAAGAATTAACCCTAGATCTTTAGGAGTAAGCGGCAAGATAGAGGTTAGAATCAAAACTATGCGCTTTATAAATCAAAATAATTTGAAATTAAGAATACTTAGAATCAAAAAAAATAGCGATAATGCTGCAACAGTTAGAGATGATGAGGTGATCGAAATGTCGTTCAGCTTTTCGCCAAATATTCAATTAACCATGGAGGAAAGAATGATAAATCCCCTGGGTTTTCAGGTTAATAAGCTAGTAATTGAAAAAGAAATATTCAGCTATTAATTTTAGGCTCTATTAAGATTTCAAATGGCCTTTAATTTTGTAGGAATATTGGTTATATTTCAAAAAATTAGAGCCTAAGCCTCAAGAAAAACACAAAGATTAAGGCATAAATAGAATTACTTGAGATAAATAAATTTATTATCTTGCAATTATTTGCAAGTTTTTCATAAGTTAATCATTTAATTGCAAGATTTATGCTTAATTGTCCTTTTAGTAAAAATTTTTAAAGTTTTGAGGAGTTTTTAAGAATTTTAAGCAAGGCTTTTACATGACTTGGATTATTTTAGGATCGAAGCTAAGTAATTTAAGGCAAGAGCGGCACGACGCCATAGGTTATCCACTCTCAGCTTTAAGATTATTTAATAAGGTGCCATTAAAGACCGTGGCGATAAAAAATAACAAATGCTCTTTTATTTAAAATTTTTTTTCATTATTTCCACACTCATTACTGCCCAACTTCTTGCCGCCCCATCAAAAGCTCAGGTCCCAATTACAACTGACTCTCGAATAAGAACTTTGGTTTACAATCCCAATGAAGTTTATGAGTTAAAGTTTTATTATAATTATCAGTCATTTATTGAATTTGCTGAAGATGAGGAAATCGAGATGATTTCAATTGGCGAAGCGTTTGCTTGGAGGCTTACTCCTGCAGGCAAGAGACTCTTTGTTAGGCCGCTGGAAATAGCAGCTCACACTAATATGACCATCATAACTAACAAAAGAACATATCATTTCGACATCAAGTCCGATGAATTCACTGGCAAAGCTGACGAGCATTTAGTATATACGGTTCGCTTCTTTTACCCGCAAATTGGTCAGCCCCTGCCTTTGCCTCCTCAGTTAGCTGTTCCAAACATTGCTGCAAAGCCCCAAGCATCATTGGTAAGACCGCCTCGTCCTCAGGCAGGTAATGACAGCATTAAGACGCCTTATCCAAATACAAGAGCTGATGAAATGTTGCCTGACATTTTGACTAGAAACCCAAGCAAGGCCAGCCTTAATTTCGACTACAGCATTGCTGGCAAAGCCGATAATATAGCTCCAATTAAGGTTTATGATAATGAAAGAGAGACATATTTTCAATTCGCAAATGATAATGATGTTATCCCGACTATTAGCATGGTAAGCGCCAACGGCACTGAGCAATCTATGAATTATATTATTAGAGACGGTTATGTGGTGGTTCCAACAGCTGCAAGACAGTTTACTTTAAGGTTGTCAGATAGTCTTCTATGCATTTACAACAACAGATCTCTGAAAAAATAGCTAATACCAAAAACTATCTTTAAAATAGGTTAGTATTTATTAATCCAAAATATTTTGCCCGAGATCTAATTAAAGGCTGGAATCGGTATAATTCTTCATTATCAGTAAATTATAATCAGCAATTAAGCTTAAGACTTTTTTTAAAGATTCTATCATTCTTTGTTTTGCGCTAAATAGATCCTGCTCTCTAATATTTATAGATATTATATCACTATCACCATTTTTAAACCTTATCTTCTCTGCTTCAAGCAGAGTTTGAGACATTTTTGCTTCTTGTTTCAAATTACGATAAATCTCATTAAAACTTATTATTTGGTTATAAATTGACCTAATGTCTATCTCGATTGAATCCTGAATTAAGATTTTTTTCATTCTAAATGAATTAATCTTAGCTCTTGCCTTGGAATAAAGACCGCTTTGTTTTTTAGTTTGCAAAGGAATTGATAAATTGACGCCAAAGTTTAGCCTTTCATCTCTCTTGATAGCATTTAAATTAGGCTTAATAGCGTCGTTGCCAAAATCTTTAGAAGCAGAAAATTTAAAATCCAGATCTGGCAAAAATTGATTTTTGTATAATTTTAAATATTTTTTCTCTTGAGCAATCTTAAGATCAATAATTCTAATATCAGCTCTTCGCTGCTTAATATTTTTGATTTCTTGATTAATTGATGCTTTTTGTGGCAATTTAATATTATTTTCCAGCATAACGCTAGCCAAGATATTATTATCTTGATGGATATTTATCTTATCGCCCTGAGAATCGCGATAATAAATTGAAAGCAAAAAACTTGCGGACTGTAAATTTTGCTCAGCATTTATTAAATCTGATTTACTGTTTAAAAGTAACCTTTCGGAATCAACAACATATATTTTTGGCTTATCCCCCGCTTTTGATTGAATTGTTATTTGTTCCAACCTCTCTTGTCTTAACTTAACAATATTCAAGGCTATGTTGTAAGAGTCTATAGCTGTCATGTAGTTATAATAAGCTTTTTTAGCTTTATTAATAACGGTTAATTTGGTTAATCTCATTTTCTCTTTAGCAATATCTATGCCAATATTAGAAACGCTCACTTCAGTTACATTTTCATTAGTCAAGAAGCCTCGCAGTAAAGACATAGAAAAGCCAATTTTTGCCCTTCCATCGCTTAGAGTGTTGTCGGAGTCGTTAGCTAGAGGGTATGGGTTCTCGGTTGATTTAGAATAAGAGCTAAAAACTTCAGCATTAGCAAAAGGCAGTGGCTTTGTTAAGGTAATTTCGTCATAATATCTATTATCATATAAACCATTTTTGTATAAACGCCTACCGCCAGTAATATTAGCATCAAAAAGACCTTGCTTTGATAAATAATCTGCTTTTTGTCCCTTGAGATTTTCTTCTTCTTGAAGAATTTTAGGATAAAATTTTAAAACACTACTAACCACATCTTGTTCTGTTGGCAAAGCAGCTAAGATATTTTTTAAAGGCAAAATGAGCAGGATTAAAATGAATAAATATCTCATTTTTCAGAATTAGTTTTATTTTCCTTATCAAGCTTAGGTGGAAAAACATTAAGTTTGCGCCATATTTCATATCCCAGCCTTACTTCTGACAACAGTATCCAACCCTCAGCTCGCATGCCATATTTCATATATTCAGAAGTGGGCCAAGGTTCGTCATTGGAATCGGGAACAACAATAACTTTAAATTTTCCATTAGCTGAAGCGGCATTAGAGATAAATTTGACTACGCCACCAAAAGTTCCAATGGATGCGTCAGGCCAGCCGCTAAATTGGAAAACTGGCCAACCTTCAAACCTAACCCTAACCTCTCTTCCTGGATGAATTAAAGGCACATCAACGCCATTGACATAAATAGCAACTGCTGGATCGGTAACCAATGGCACAAATTGCCCAAGGACTTGTCCTGTTTGAACAAAGCTTGAATTTGCAAAATATTCGATATCAGTAATGAAACCATCTTGCAAAGCCTTAACAGCTTGCGATTCTTGCCTACTAAGCTCAACACTGGCTTGTGCCACTTTGGCTCTTAATTGGTTAGAATAAACTTCATTTTGTTGATATTTGATTCGAGCAACCTCATAATCCTTTTTAGCCGACAGGCCTTTTTTCCAAAGATCTTTTTGTCTCTGATAGTTAATTTTGGCAGTTAATGCCGCATCAATAGATGCTCTATATTGATTTTCAACAGCTTGTTTTTGATTTTCTAGCCTTTCAATGAGGTAGGGATCATTATCTGCTATTTCAAAAATAATTTGCCCTTTTTCAACAAATTGGCCGTCAATAACATGCCATTTAGATATTTTGCCACTTACTGGAGCTATTAGCTTTTGAATCCTGTTGTTGACATCTAGGGCAATTACTTTCCCCTCTCCTTTTGAGGTTTGCCTCCAGGGAGTAAGTGCCAGAAGTAAACTCAGAAAAGATAGTGCGACAACTAAGATCACAGCAATATTTCTAAGTATGTCAGGAAATATTATAGCCTTTAATGCTGGTAATGGACGACCCTTATAACTCATTTATTTTTTTGATAAAAAATTCATCTTCAAAATTAGTAAATTCTTTTAATGTTTTAAAATATTTTACTGATGATTTTTGAATAAAATAATATCCATCATATTCAAAATCATAATTCTTTGAGTTTACGCTGGCAAAATGAATTAAAGTAGACTCAGGATAAAGCTCTTTGATAGATTTTAGAATATATTGCCTTCTGTAATGTTCAATATAGTCAAATATTGTTCCTAAAATTATAATATCTGGCTTATACAGCAATGCTTTAGCAATTTTAAGTCTAATTATTTGCGTTGGAGAAAAAGGATATCCGCATGGAATAATTTTGCTATTTAGATCAATATTTAAATTATTTATAACATCGTCAAGTTGAACCGCGCTTAGGACTTTTTGTATTTCAGCTTTTGAAAATTTAACACCATTAGTTAAATACTCTAATATGCTACATTGATAAATTTCTGTCGAGTCAATTAAATATATTCTATCCCTTAAGCTATGCGGATCAATCTTTTCAATATTTTGATCATAATATTTAATTTCTCCAGCCTCAGGCTCGATAAATCTTAGAATTAATTTATAAAAAATATCTCGAGAATTGTTGCTATCTACATCAATCAAATTGCTAGTTGAGGTTTTGATTGAAAAATCAAAGCAAAAGTTTTGATCTTGGTATTTAATTTTTACATCATTCATGGAGATGACTTTATCACTCTTTGCTATTTCTGATGTCATGATGTCGCCCATATTTTTTTCAGGCTTAATTTTATAAAAAATATTAATCTTAGCGCAAGCAACGCATAATTCGTAAAAATTATCCAAATATCTTCCAAATTGAGAAAGGCTAAGCAAGGCAGTCGAAACTATTAACTCCATCGCTACTAATTGACCTATTGTAATTTCGCCCTTCAAAACCAAAACAGAGCCAATAAATAAAAACCCACAACTAGAAAAAATATACAGAGCAAGAAATGATACTGACTGAGAAAGTAAATCACTAAAATATAGATCTCTATTATTTATAAAATTACTAACTCCTAAATTTACTTTACTTTTAGCATATTCAATAGCGTGATTGGATTTAAATTCTTTATGCATACGAGAAATATTCTCCAATAAATCAATAACTTCATATTTATTATTTGACGCTTCATAAAAGTTATTGATGGCGCTTAGAGACTTTATTTTAAAAATTAAATAGCTAATAAAAACTATTATTAAACTAAATATCATGAAGTGAAAATGATAAAAAGAAATCAGTACAAACCCAACTACAGTTTGCTGAGTAATAGATACTCCGCCAAATAAAATACTAGGAAAAGCATTTTGAATATTAACCACCTCAAAGAAGCGATTGGCAATATCAGTGCGATTACGCTTTTCAAATGATTCATAATCACTTAAAACAAAGCTATTAAAAATATCTCCAACAATTCTGGCAAAAAAATGTTTATAAAAGATATGAATTATATAGATCTGCAATGCTCTTAAAATGACATAAAAAATAAGAATTAAAAAGAGTATAGTAACAGTAATAACTAATGGCTTCACAATACCAGTAAAAGTGACGCTGCCAATAGTATATTGTACTGCAATTGGTATAGAGAGGCTTAAAATACTTATTCCAATACCATAAATAATCACTAACCAATATAGCTTCTTCTCCTTTGCCAAAACCTTTTTTAGGAAATAAAAAAAATCGCTAGATGAATATGAGGGCGCGTCACTTAAAAAGGATAAATTTTTCATCATATTATTCTAGAAAATTATAATTGGTCTTAGCCAAATTAAAAGCGATCAACATGCCTTAAAACTTCAAACACTATAAAATTATTATCTAATTTTCTACAATTAAAAAAGCATCAAATTAATTTATGGAAATAGTATAATACCAAAATCCATCTATAATACCACATTTAATCTTCCTAATTTTGGTCTAAAATTTAAATAACAAATCTTATGTATATAACTATACACAGCGATTTATTGCTTAAATTTAATCCTCAAAACTAATTTGATTAAATGCAGTATTATTGAATTGGCATATTAACCCGTGCACTAATTAGTTAACCTTTTAACAAAAAGATTTTTTTTCTTGAAGATCTTGTTGAAAGCCGTAGTACTTACTGCTACTTTGGTTTTCAAGAAGAGTTTCAAGAAAAAAAATGCTGCAGTTAAAAGTTAACTAGTTAGTGCGCGGGTCAATAACATCCTTGGGCATAAAATAGTTATTGTAGCCTAATAAATTAAGTTATGAAATGTTGAAGATGCACCAGATCTAGGTGCTGTTAGCTAATTAATGGAATTTCATATTTTAGCATATTTTTAGCGTTTTTTTGATAAAGTTGCGACTAATGCCGGGGTTTATTTGAAGTAATTTTATTAAAAAATAAACAAAAATAGGATAAATATGGGATTTGGTATAATACCACTTCCCATTATAAAAAAGAATTAATCAGCTTCACTATCGGCAATATATCAAAAAAGGCCGGGAAATAATTTTGAAACGGGAGTAAAGATAGGCAAAGGCTTTATCGCAGCTTGGCATAAGGATTAAAGCTTCATGACTTAATCTCAGCACTGCATTTGTTCAATATTCTTGAAGATCGTGCAATTGGGCTGGTTAGATAAAAATCATAATCCTTAGCTTGAGCCGGCCCTTTAAGAGAATTTATCTCTTTATCAGCCTTTTGCCACTTAGCATTTTCTGTTATAAGGCAATTTTCATCGGTCTTTAGAATTTTAAGAGCGCTATTACAAACCTCATCCTCATTTTTAAAACCCAGATCAATATCAAGATGCTTTGCCAAGCTTAATACAGCCTCAACTTCATTAGGAGATTTTGTCAGGCTAACAATGGCTTTTTGGGATTTTTGTAATCTGCCCTCAACATTTAGATAGGAAAAATCTTTTTCCGCAAAAGTAACAATAGGCAAAATTATGTCTGCCATATGAGCTCCTCGATCACCGTGAGATCCAATATAGACAACAAAGCATTTTTGTATTTTTTCAAAATCTATATCATCATCAACGCCGTGTAGTATAAGAGTTTCAATTTTACCATTTTCACACTCATCTATTATTTCAAAGGCAGTTTTATCGCCAGTGAAACCCAGAGATAATCCGTTAATAAGGCCAGTTGATTTAGCTAAAAAATTAAACCCATTCCAATCTTCTTTGATAAGATATTTATCAGCAATTGATTTTATTGTTTGCACAACCTCACTGCCATTATTTTTATTTATAGCGTCAGACCCAAATATAATCATAGGCCTTTTAGCTTTTTTAAGATCTTTGCTAATTTCAGATTTTTGATTTAAAATATCAGTTAGGATTGATAAGTCGTTACCTAAATCTTGATATTTATAGGTTAGATCCAAGCTGCAACCAATCGTAGCAATTTTTAGATCGCCAGTTATATATCTTTTTCTGATTCGAGCATTTAAAATAGGCGCATCTTTTCTAGGGTTTGTGCCAACCAACAAACAAAAATCAGCTTCTTCGATTCCGGCTATAGTAGTATTAAATAAATATGAAGCTATATCTGAGCTGTCTAATTTTTCATTTTGAAGTCGGCAATCTATTTGTTTTATTTTTAGTTTGTCATATAGACTTTTTAAGGCAAAAATTTCTTCTAAAGATACGAATTGTCCCGTCAAAGCCGCAATTTTCTCAGGCTTTCTTTTTAGTCTTTGAGCAATTTTGCTATAAGCATCATCAAATGTCGTCGGGGTCAATTTGCCGTCAATCTTAATATAGGGCTTATCAATTCTTTGATATTTAATGCCATCATAGCAAAATCTAGCTTTGTCAGAAATCCACTCCTCGTTGATATCTTCATTTAATCTTGGCAAGATGCGCATAATCTCAACGCCACGAGAATCGATGCGTATATTGCTGCCAACTCCGTCCATAATATCAATAGAGTTGGTCTTGGTAAGCTCCCAACTTCGAGCTTTAAAAGCGTATGGTTTTGAGGTAAGGGCGCCAACGGGGCAAAGATCGATAATATTTCCCGAAAGCTCGGAGGAAATAGATTTTTCAAGATAGGTTGTTATTTCCATATTTTCGCCACGCATAGCTGCTCCAAGCTCGTTTGTTCCAGCGACATCTTCAATAAATCTAACGCATCTTGTACAATGTATACAGCGAGTCATATGGGTTTTAATAAGAGGGCCCATATATTTATCTTTAACCGCTCTTTTGTGCTCATTATAATCGCTTTCCCCGCGACCATATTGATAAGCTTGGTCTTGTAGATCGCATTCCCCACCCTGATCACAAATTGGGCAATCAAGCGGGTGATTAGCGAGCAAAAACTCCATCACGCCTTCGCGGGCTTTTTTAACCATTTGAGAGTCGGTTCTAATCTCCATACCATCAGCAATTGGCATAGAGCAAGAAGCTACGGGCTTAGGAGGGCCACCAACAACCTCAACTAGACACATACGACAATTTCCAGCAATCGCCAACCTTTCATGGTAGCAAAAGCGTGGAATCTCAATGTCAGCCTGCTCACAAGCTTGAATTATGGTTAGGTTTTCATCAACTTCGTATTTTTTCTTGTCGATTGTTACTGTTGGCATTGTCTATAAAAATTCACAAAATTTTAAAATGGAATTTCATCATCAGTTTCTTCAACTGTAATGTTATCATTATTGGATTGACTCGGCGAGCTTTGCTGGCTAGAAGAATACTGGCTTGAATCCCCGTCCCTTCTTGAATCAAGAATTTGCAATGATGAATTGTAGTTTTGTAATATTATTTCAGTGGTATATTTTTCGGCGCCTTGAGCATCTGTCCATTTTCTGGTTTGTATTTGACCTTCAATATAAAGCTTAGCTCCTTTTTTAATATAATTTTTAGCTATACCAACAAGTCCTTGCGAAAAAATTACAATACGGTGCCACTCGGTTTTATCTCTTTTTTCGCCGGTAGCTTTATCTTTCCAGCTTTCTGTTGTGGCGATAGAAAAATTAGCAATTTCGCGACCATCCTGAGTCGATCTAATCTCTGGATCTTGACCAACATTGCCAACTAATATAACTTTATTTATAGACATATATATATGAATTATGAAATTAAAAACTCTAAACATAAATTAAAACACGTTAAACAATAAACAAGTATAAAAGATTAAAGCGACAAAGCTTCTTAAATATTGCAAAACTTTCAAGTCCGGCTATTCCCTAATTTACAATAAATTGCCTAAGCCATTAATTTTATTTTTTAAACTAATTCAGCTTCAGAGCTCGATTGATTCAGCTGTCGGGCGGACTCTATTATATTGGGTCTTGCAGTACTATTAGGGCGCCTTTGAGACCAGTTAGCAAAGCGTAAGATAGAGTAGCTGCAGCATATAGAGGTGGTAGCTACAGCTATAATCGCTACATTTTTTTTAAAGTCTTGTTCTGTCATGGCTTGAATTCGCTTCTTCAATTTAAGAAAAAACACTATGATAGTATATTTATAGTCTGTGTGCAACAATGATTTTTCATATTATTAACCCGTGCGCTAACCATTTCATAAATTGGCATTGTTAATCTAAAATAGATAATAAG
>Ga0209223_10002273_pt1 | contig 19490 bp, 16 predicted proteins | sample COG_06_FD_184750 | JGI IMG/M metagenome (GOLD analysis project Ga0209223, IMG submission 184750) | Pelagic Microbial community sample from North Sea - COGITO 998_met_06 (SPAdes) (version 2) | ecosystem: Environmental > Aquatic > Marine > Neritic zone/Coastal water | place: Helgoland, sampling...
GCCTTCTTTAGCCATCTTGGCTTTGAATGCTTCTGCGATTTGCGGCACCATTTTTGCGCCGAGAGTGTCGGAGCCTTTGATGACGATTGTTTCAGTCGCTGTTGCCTGAGTTGCGAAGACAATGGCTGCGGCTGCTGTCAGTGTGCGGATGATGTTAGTTTTCTTCATTAGGTGTGTGTGTTTATGGTTTAGATTGTATATGAGTTGCTCACGGGAAGAACTCTCATGAACTGAAGCCAGTATACCCTGCGATTGTTTCGTAAGTGTGGCCTTTGTGTTACAGATCCGTTAAGAAAGTGGCCTTTTGCTGTTGTTTGTTTCGGCTTGCTGTGCTATCATTTTAGAGGTAAGTCATTCTTGTGTAATGGTTTAGTCTATCCTGTGGCTTTTCGGCGAAGCCCAGCTCGGCTTCGCTCGGGTCGTTTAGTTGCCGATTTGTTTCATCCGCCTCGCAATTGTTTCCCGGATGAGGCAAAAGCGGCACATTTCGCTGATTTTTGTAACAATTCACCTTTCTGTAACATAAAGGCGATAATCCTGTAACATTGATCGGCTATTTTACTGCCGTTGATTGCGACAATCAATTTCAACCAAACAACCAAACAAACAATGAACATAAATAAAATCACATCACTGGCCGCGATCGCGGCTATATCCTGCGCTGCTTCCGGCAACGCAGCCTCGAATGACGCACTCCTCGACCTTTTGGTTAAGAAGGGTGTTTTATCCCAAACAGAAGCAACCGCGGTTGCTGTAGAACTTAAAGAAGATCAGCCGGTTTTTGTCGGCGTGAAGGGCGACGCCGTTGAAAGCATCAAGCTGACTGGTCGTTTGCACTTCCAGTATGATAACATTGATAGCGATGATGATTCCGTAGATGCTCGTGATCGTTTCTCTTTCCGCCGTATTTACCTTGGTGCTGAAGCTAAATTCAGTGAAGACTGGTACGGTAAGCTTATCATGAACTTTGGTGGTGAGGATGACAATGCTGCTGTGGATAATGCAGTTGTTGGTTGGAAATACGACCCCAAGGCTGAATTTGAGTTTGGTTACACAAAAGTGCCTTTTGGTTACTATGAAACAACTTCTTCGTCTAAAATTAAGACAGTTGAGCGTTCCATAGCGAATCGCACATTCGTCGAGACGGACGGTTTTCGCCTCGGCGGTCGTCATACTGGTGCGTTTGCAAAAGGTAAGCTTGGAAGTGGATTTTCCTACAAAGCAGCACTCGTAACGAGCAGTCCAAGTAATGATCGCGATGATAAGAGCAATGGCGAGAAGGATGGATTAGGTGCGTTTGGTCGTCTCCAGTGGAAGAGCGACAAGACTGACAATGGCCAGCTTCTCATTGGTGCAGATGTCGCCTTTATGCAAAATGGTTCTGACTATGCGGATAAGGGGAGCAGTAAGTCCGGTTCTGGAGACTCACTGGCTTATGGCTTGCATGCCAACTACAGCATTGGTGACTTCAATGTGAGCGCGGAAGGACTCTTCGGTACTATCGAAGAGCAGAAGGTCGCTGAGGAAGATATCAATGTCTTTGGTTTTACGGTAACTCCTTCGTATAAGATTAATGATAAGTGGGAAGTGGTCGCTGCTTACTCTACTGTTGATTCCGATGGTGGCAACCTGCTCGATGCGGATGATTTAGTTCGCCGCTCTGGGCCTGATGAGGTTGGTTATGACGAGGGTGAATCTGTTTACCTCGGCTTCAACTACTTCATTAATGGGAATGACTTGAAGCTCAGTGGTGGTTATGAAATCGCTAATTTCGAAGCTGATGGTAAGGATGACTTGGAAGTGAATGCATTCCGCCTGCGCCTGCAAATGTTGTTCTAGTCATCTAGTTTTTCAGGTTTAGTATCGTTTTGTTTTAAGCCCGGGGCGTGTCATGCGTTCCGGGCTTTTTGTTGCCCAGTAGTCGCGAACTTGAGATTGGCGGCTGGCAATCGCTGCTAGGTATATTATATGGTTCCGGGGTAATTGTTGGTTGGAGCGACGGGCCGATGCAACTTTAGTTGTGTGACTTTATCTGAGTCATTTTGTATAAGAACTGGTGCAGTTTCGAGAGTACAGTCGATTCATGTCTCCAGATTGAATTGAGCCAGGCGTATAGTCTTTTTTGTGTCGAATCTGTCACGTCTGCGTCACGCCGAGTGACGATTGTTACGGCCATGTGATACCTTCGCGATCTGCGTGTAATTGATTTGTGCGTTGCGTTGAGAGTCGCAAAAGAAGAGCGCACCTCGGCGGTCGTATATGCTGTTGAGAAAACTCAATTATCAGATGAAAAAGAACTCTCTTATAACACAATCGTTAATCAGCTTAGCGCTGACTATAGCCGTCGCTCCTGCGTATGCTTTGAAATTTGAAATCCCGCAGGCGCTGCAGGCGCAAGTGGATGCGGAGGCTGCACTTAAAGTGGAACAGCCCGTGATGGATTTCGTGAATGCTCCAGAGCGACAGCCGGAATCGGTTGCGGCTGTTGAGTTTGAGGTGATGGATGCGGTCGTTGATGCTGCTACAGACGTCGATGATGCGCTTGCGGCAGACGAGGGTCACATTACTGGGCGTGTGGTCGATAAGGACACTGGCGCGGCTGTAGTCGGCGTTGCGGTCTTGCTGGAGGGCGCTGATATCGGCACGGTTACAGATGGCAGTGGTGAGTATCGTATTCGGTCGGCACCAGCAGGCGTGTATACGTTGAGCTTTATCAAAGGTGGGTATATAGAAGCGAACGTAACTGACTTCGCGGTCGTCGGGGGCGAGGAGCAGGAGTTCGCTTTCGCATTGCCGCGGCGCCCTGTGGAGATGTCGGATGATGTCTATGAGCTGCAGGACTTTACTGTGACGGCTGAAGAGGCGAATGACTTGATGATGAAATTGGATCTGCGAATGAATTCCGATTCTATTTTGAATGTCATGAGTGCTGAAGACTTTTCAAAATTCGCAGCGAGTGATGTCGGCGATGCGATTAAGCGTGTTTCGGGTGTGACCATTCAAGGCGGTCAATTTGCGGTGATTCGTGGGCTTGATGAGCGTTATTCAAGCACCACTTTTAATGGGGCTCCTGTTCCGAGCCCTGACCCTGATCGTCAGTCGGTGCCGCTCGATTTATTTTCTTCGGACATTGTCAGCAATCTAACTGTCTCGAAGACCTTTAAGGCGGATCTTCCTGGGAATTCGGCAGGTGGTTCAATTGGCATATGGACCAATGTTTTCCCTGAGGAGTTGACTATGAAATTGTCTGCCAAGTCTGGGTATAATGATAATGCGAGTGATACTTTTCTTTCGGTTGATAAGAGAAAAACAAGCGTCGATTTTAGCTCATCGGATGTATATAATGTTCAGAATTCCCAAATTGCTGATTTGCGTGGAGATACTTTAACGCCGAAGAAAACATCACCGTCCTTGGATAGTAGTTTTGGGATAGAGGTCGGCGGTCCTATTGAGTTTGGTGATCGGGAAATTCGTTTTTTAGGGAATTATTCGAGTAAGTCAAAAAACCGTAGTTCTCTAGGTTCAGAGGAGCAGCGATTTGCATTGCCCGCTCGCAATCGTAACGGCACGCCCGCTCCGTTCTCTTCGCCTGGGGTATTGGACCGACCCGATCGGCGGGTGGAAGCCTCTGGTGACTTTGCATTAGAAAAGCTGAGCTACACAAAGGGGATTTACGATAAGCAAGTTTCTACGGCCGAAGAACAGGAAAACATGTTATTGGCGCTTGAGGGTGATTTAGATAGAGAAGGAGAGCATGTAATCGGAGGCACTTACTTTAAAACGACGAAGCAGACGGACGTAGCAAATGCGCTAATGAACGGTCGCTTTCCTGAGGCAGTTGGTTTAAGTGAGTCAGAGCTGATAGGGCGAGGTGGCTACATGGTGGTTAATACTCCGGTGACTTCTCAGTTTCTGCAGGATGCACGTGACGAGACTGGTTTCTCTATTCCCGAGTTAGTAACGGATGGGCGATTTATCACCACGACCGTTGCTCAGGTGGAACGAGAGTTGGAGGTCTTTCAATTAAATGGGATGCATCAATTTGATTCGGCTAAAGTGCTTTCCGGCTTAGAGATTAATTGGGGTTTAAGCCGGGCTGAAACGCAGCAAACTGAGTCGGACGTGGTTTCACTGAGTGCGTTGGAGTTGCCGGATGGGACATATTTTGCTCAGGTGGGCACGGACTCAGGTGATCAATTTATACCGAAAGTTTCTTGGCGAAATATCAGAGAAGAGCAGGATTTTGGGCGGATAGATTTTGCGTACAATTTGGATTTTCTTGATTGGCTGACTTTGCGTCCTGAGTTCGGTTATGCTAAAGAGGATACGGATCGTGATACCACTTTGATAACCTATGATTTGGCGTTAAGTCCATCGACAAGTTTCATTGATGACCTTGAGCAGACCTATCAGAATGGATTAACTGGGCAGACTGTTGGTAATGTCGATCCAGTGACTACAGCCAGTGGCAGTCGTAATGTGGAGTCGTTCTACTTTTCAACAAAAGCGAGTTTGTGGGATCAGTTTGATCTCGTTGCTGGGGTTCGTTTTGAAGACTATTTTATGACGTCGACGACTTCTAGTGTGGGCGAGTTTTTTAATTCGGATGTCTTGATTTCGACGGTCGCGGGTAATCCGAATTCGGTCTTTAATACTCAGCTTCTTGGTATTAATGGCGGTAAGCCCTTATCGAGCGATTTCCAAGGGCGTATTGAACAGACGGATGTGCTGCCCAGCTTGAGTTTGAGTTATCGTCCTATGGAGGGATTACGAGCAACGCTCGCTGGTTCGAAAACGAATGTGCGGCCTTCGTTCAAGGATTTTACTTATGTGCCATCACGAGATCCCATCGATCTAGACTATTTTATCGGAAATCCTGCTTTAGAGACATCGGATGTGTATAGTTATGATTTTCGTTTAGAGTACACCTGGGGCGCTGGAGATTTGGTATCTTTGGGACTCTTTTATAAAACGATCAAAAACCCAGTTGAGCGAACGACCGTTCGAGGATCTCAGGCTACGACAGAGATTATGTATAACAATCCTGAAGACGGAACGGTTCAAGGGATCGAATTTGAGTTTCGCAAGAATCTTGGTTTTATCGATGAAGATTTACTAAGCTATTTTTCGATTGGAGGGAATCTGACTTTAATTGAAGGAGAGGCGACAGTGCTTCAGTCTATACAGGATTTATTCTCTGGTGGTTTTGTTTATACTGATTCGAATGGAGATGAGCAGATTGCCGAAGGTGGTTTTTTTGTGCTCGATGATTTGGACGCGTCATCAGGAGCAGTTCAAGTATTGGATCCTTATGAGACTCGCCCGCTCTACCAGCAGCCTGAGTGGATTGCGAATGCAGACATCACTTTTTACCATGAAGAGTGGGGCACTCGGGCGACACTTTCATTATTTGCGCAGAGTGATGTGCTGGAAACGGCAGAAGGCTATTTATTGGATCAAGGTGTGGCGACACCGAGCGTTTATTTAAAGTCATTTTATGAATTAAATTTTACGTTCTCGCAGCAATTCCATGGTCATTTCGATGGTCTAACACTTGCATTTGAAGTGAAAAATCTGACCAATTCCAAGCGTGGCACTCGCTATGACGAAGTCGCTGGAGGCGGCACTCGTGGCGAATATACAGTTGGCCGGAGCTATGGTTTTTCAGCGAGTTACTCATTTTGAGGAATTTCTCATCTTTTTTAAACCGATTTCGAGAGATTTTTCCTGCTCTTCACCAAAGCGTCACATGGATGAAACGTGCGCAAGCTATATTTAATGCATCAGCTTCTGCTGATGCTAACTAAAATAATAATAATATAACATGAAAAAAGAACTCACATTACTTGCAATGCTTGGCGCTGCCTCTGCCCTTTCGGCTCAGACAGTTATTCAAAGCTCTAATATCACTGCGGACACGACATGGGGCGACGACGAGTCTGTCGTCGTTCTCGATGGCGCAATCTTCGTTAATAACGAAGCTACATTGACGATCCTCCCTGGAACTATAGTGCGCGGTCAACCGCGTCGTGACGGTTTGAATCCAGGCTCGTTGATCATTACTCAAGCCGGCCGTATCGAGGCTCTTGGTAATGCATCTTCGCCAATTATCTTTACTACCGCTGCAATTGATAACGATAGCAATGGTATTCCTGATGATGATGGTGTAGCACTTGTCGGCTACAGCACAGGCACAGACCTTTTCTACGATGCAGATCCAGTGAATTCTCCTTTGGGCTTACGTGCCGCGGGAACTATTCTAGGTAACAAGGTAACTTCTAAGGGTAATCTTGATGACGACAACACTGAACTTTGGGGCGGTCTTGTGATACTTGGCGAAGCTCCAACTAACCTCGGTACGGATGCCCCAAATACAGCAGCTGGTCTTGGCTATGTTGAAGGTCTGACGAATGGTGCGAACACGCAATATGGTGGTAGCATTGCAAATGATGATTCCGGCATTCTGAGCTACATCTCGGTTCGTCACGCTGGTGATGAAATCGGCACTGGCAATGAGTTGAACGGTATCACATTGGGTGGTGTCGGCTTTGGCACCACAATGGAATACTGTGAAGTATATTGTAATTACGACGACGGCTTCGAGTGGTTCGGTGGCACAGTGAATGCCAACCACCTCGTTTCTGCCTACGTAGGCGATGACAGCTTCGACGGTGACCAAGGTTGGATTGGCCAAGTGCAATTTGCATTTGCAGTTCAAGCTTTCAATGGTGTCGGTGTCACCGGTGGTGATGAAGGCTTCGAGTTTGATGGTGATGATTCACCTGATGTCAATGAAGACGTCGATTTCAATATCGTGCCACTTCCTTCCTATGCATTCGCAAACTTCACAATTGTTGGACCCACTGGTGCAACTGGTTATGACTCAAATGTCGATGCTAACGGACGTATCACTTTACGCAATGGTTTCATTGGTGATCTTTACAACGGCTATGTTGTTAACTGTAAGGGAGGGTTCCTTTCTTACACCGCAACAGCTGCGTTGATTGATAGTGTAACAGTAGATGATTCAACAGATGTAGCTGTTCCAACCGGTACTGGTTTGACCACTGCAAACATTGTGCTGCCTGCCGCTGCTGCTGGCCTTATCGGCGAAGACCAGGGTGTTGTTGGTGGTTTGAATCCACGTCACGTCACTGGTGGTTTCCCTCCTCCTGCTGGTATCGCGAGCACGATTTCGCTACCTGCTCCTTTTGAGACCACAACATACCGTGGAGCTTTCCCAAGTTCTGGTTCACTTGAATTGTGGACGACTGGTTGGACCGCTCTGAATGTGAGTGGTGTCCTTGTTGATTAACTTTCTTAGATATTCCTCACTTTATACCGCTTATGAAGTGAAGTTTAATAAATATAAATATATGAAAAATACACTTAAAACACTTGCTGCAGTTCTTGTAGTTTCATCTGCGAGCCTTTCTGCTCAGGATATGATAGCTGGTTGGGATTTCTCTTCCTATGCGTTCGATGGCTTTAGTTCTGTTGATGGGGCGACGCTTGTCGGCGAAGTTGATGCGAACTACACTGGCGGCGTTGCTAACTTCACTGGTGGTGCCGTAATCGGCACTCTTTATTACGATGGCCAATTCGGTTCCTCTGCATTCAATCTTGGAACTTCCGAGATTACACCGCAAGGTGTTGGTGATACCTCTGTGAGTAATCTTGGCTACTTGGGTACGCTTGGTTCCCGCGCAGCACTGGGCTCTCAAGGTCAAGCCAATACATCAGGCAGAGCTCTTGGCTTTGACGTGAATGGTGCATATGTCTTCGAACTTAACTTGGGGGGGGCGTTTGATATGTCTTCATTTACTTATGCGGGATATAACTCAAATGATGCCAGCAGCACAATTACATGGGAGTGGTCAACAAATGGCTCTGCATATAGTGCGCTCGAGGGAGATCTTCTCGGGACAAGTGCAACGGCTTACTCTGTCGATTTGAGTGCGATCGACGGCGTGTCCACGCTTTATGTTCGTGGCACATTGTCAGGCTTGGATAACAATCTGAGCTATATCGATAATGTCGCGTTCAATGGCTCTGCAGTTCCTGAACCAGCCACTTATGCGATGATTTTCGGCTTTGTCGCATTGGGTTTTGCTGCGTCTCGCCGTCGTAAGGCCTAGGCTTCGTTAGCGTAACATTTCTTGTGGCCATCCGTGGATTCGCGGATGGCCACATTTATTTTTTAATTCGTATGAATGTGAAATCAAATCTCCTGATACTTTTATCGATTACTTGTTTAGTTTTATCGGCTGCATCAAACGAAGTTAGTTTGTCTGCCGATTCCTCATTGTGGCCTCCTAAGGTGAAACTGATTAATGATTTATTTGTTTCCGATGCAGCGACTATTCCAGCGGGTCGCCATGCAGTATTGATTCGGGTTGAGGATGATGAGAGGAATAATGATGCGCTTGTTCTTGATTTTGGCTCGCGGGGCATCCAACGAGTGACTCCAGACCTGACCGACATCCGTCAACGTGTGGGTCGGTATGAAAGTGGGCAGGATGTGAAACTATTGCCTAATTGGACAATGATGTTGGGGCGGGCGTTTGTTCGTATTCAAGATGGCCGTGTCGAACCCATTAAGTTAAGTGCGATTAGTCACTATAAGTATATGCTAATTCTCTATACGGATGAATTGGATCAGCCTGAATTTCTAGCGTTACTTGACCGTTTTGGTTCTGTTGCCGCTGCGTGCGGTGAGGAAACAATGTTAGTTATTATGCCTCAAGGTTTGACCGGGGCGACTGAGTCGGATGATTCTGTAACGCTTAGCAGAGCTTCGAACCAAGAATTTTTCTATGTATACCCCTATCTCAGTGATGCTTTTAAAGCATCATTAGCTCATCCGGTTATTGATATGCCTGCCTTGGTATTGGTTGATGTTGAAGGTAAGACGCTAATCGATAGTGCGCCGTTAAGTGAATGCTTCGATGGTGCGGAGTTTCGAGCACCCTATCATAAATTTTTTAAAGAACTCGAACGAGTGAATCCGTGATGCGATGAATCGTTTGATTAAATACATTAGCTTCGTGTCTCTGTTGGCATGTTTGCAGAGCGCCTGGGCTGACTCAAGCTTGCCGATTCGTTTGCGTGGTGTAATGATCAGTGAAAGTTTGACGATTTTTAGTATTAATTGTGTGGAAACTGGCTCGTCTGGTTGGTTTGGAATTGGCCGTTCTTTTTGTGGGTATGAACTGGTCGAATTCGATGAGACCAGAATGACTCTCCAATTGAAGTATGGGGAGGGAAGTTATTATCTGAAGTTGTCAGATCGCTCGGAAATTAGCGGCGAATCTATTGCTGGAAACACTGCAGGAGGTGCATATGGCGTCAGTGAGTATTTACCAAGCGCGACTGGTCGAATTCCTGTCGCTAGCAATGTCTCGCGTTCGGGGCGACTGAGGCCATTACGTGATACGCATGATTTAAAGTCGGTCGCTTCGCCACAGATTGCAGAGGTTAACGCATGGTCTACTCATTATGACGCACACTCTATTTTGCCTAGTGAAACGGGGCAAACTGATTCTGATGGATCCGGTTTAGTCAGGAGGCGCAATGCGCCGCAGGTGAAGAAAGTGCCGCGCCCGAGTCAATTTATTGTAATTGAGAATTAGCTAGTTTGCGGCATTGAGCCTACTGTCGAATGTAGCTATAGCTTCTGCCTCGAAATAATCTTCGTAGATGCCTACCTCGATCAAAACATGTCTGAGGTGGACTAAGGATCTGCCGGTTCCTTCGGATTCAATGGTCGAACGCCTGGGGAGGTAGACCCCATCGTGAATTTGGTAGTCATCCAGAGTCGTCGTGGAGCTGTGGGATCTATTCAGCTGTTCGTATCGCTTAATTCGATACGTGTCCGTGGGTGTAATTAAATGTCCGGGGTAATTCACGCAGCTACTCGATTGCTTTCCCAGTATTGATTCCATTGTTTGTTGGCGCGCAGTGCTCTGGCTTTGGCAAAGTTTTCCGCTGTGCTCATACTCCAACTTGCGCCAGGGATTTTTATTCTGGCTTGGAGGACATGCTTATTGCCGCTTTCGATCAACCCGCTTCCCAGTGGGAGCTCCTTTTCGATGGCTCGGTCATAAGCGAGGTAGTCGCGACGGTTGCTGAGATAGCGCCAAGCCCGGCGCACAGGGCTCAGTTCGTCCGACTGCGCCAGGGCACTTAAAATACAGGCACTTAAAATACACAGGCTATTTATTAGGATTGGCACTTAAAATACACGGCACTTAAAATACACAGGCTATTTATTAGGATTGGGCTTGCGATGGATGGTAGAGGTGAAATGATCGGCGTATGGAAGCGAGTTATTTGAGGCAGCCTGGATTTCGGGGGCGTTGTTTAGTGCAGGGTCAACGCGGGGTGTATCATGTGATGAGCCGGACTAGCTGTGGGCAGTATCTTTTTGATGACGAGGCGAAGGGTGTTTTCCTGAAGTTGTTGCAGAAGCAGGCGGGGTTTTGCGGGGTGGATGTGCTGGCTTATTGTGTGATGGGCAACCACTTCCATTTATTGGTGGCTGTGCCGGCTGTGTCAGAGATTCCGGATTCGGAATTGCTTGGCCGTTACCGCTTGCTGTATGGGGGCAAAAATTGTCCGGCGTCTTCGGCGAGCCCTGAGGTGCTGGCGAAGCTGCTGGCTGCCAACGAAGAAGAGGGGCAGTTGCTGCGCGAGCGCATTCTAGGTCGGATGCATGACCTGTCGGGTTTTGTCCGTGAGTTGAAGCAGCGCTTTGGAATATGGTATAACCATCGCCACGGCAACAAGGGCACGATCTGGGCGGATCGTTTCACGAGTGTGGTTGTTGAGCCCGCGCGTGAAGCAATGAGCACCGTGGCCGCTTACATTGACTTGAATTCTTTGCGGGCGGAATTGGTGTCGGATCCTGCCGAATACCCCTTTAGCAGCTATGGCTGTGCTTCGGGCGGGCAGAAGGAGGCACGTCTCGGGTATACTCGCATTTTCGGAGACGGCATGGGCTTTGAGGCTATTTTACCCAGCTACAATTTAATCCTCTATGGTAAAGGAGCTACCAGCAAGGGCACTGTGGGTAAAGACAGGGGAACCGTCAGTGAGTCCAAGCTTAGTGTGGTTGTTAAGAACGGGGGCAAGCTTCCCTTATCTGAGATACTTCGGCGGCGCGTACGCTATTTTACGGCTGGTGGTGCGATTGGTTCTCCTGACTTTTTGGAGCATGTTGGTGCTGAGTGGAAAACGACTTATGGCTTGCAGAGGAAACGTGACGCCTACCCAATGCGCTATGGGGAGTGGGGTGGTCTGCAGTCATTCCGAAATCTTCAGGTGGAGCCGGTGGGGATGCCAAAGAGGCCGTCTCGGGCTCAAAGTTCCGCTGTGCCGATCGACTCACCGACTTCGAAGTATTCTTTATAGATTCCGACGCCAATTTCAATTGAATCGGTATGTATTAGCGACTGCCCAGTTTGAGCAGTTTGTGTGATGCTTTGTCTTGGGATGAGGATGCCATGCGCTTTTGTATAGCCGCCCAGTGCCGTTTGGGTGATGCCATGCTTTGGGTCGATACTTTCATAGCGGGTGAGGAGAAAGCTATCGCTTGAAATATAAAACGTGTAATCGCAGGGAAAATCTTTACCTGTTGCCTGGATGCGAAAATTAGTGACGCCGTCGATTGTTTGCGCACTCCAAAGATCTAGCTTCTCACCTCCTCACCAGAATTTAATTAATGGTGTGAGGACGCCTGCGTCGATGAGGAGTTGAGCGGCGGCTTGCGCTGGGAGTTCTTCCTTTATCAAGTTCGGTGTTCCGGCTAGGCGTGTACCTGTCCAAGCGATCTTACGGTCATGTGCCCGTATTACCTGAAAGTATTCGTCGTCTCTGTTAGGAATGGGGACGGTTACTGTCGCACGGATTTGCTTGTGTCACTTTATTGTGACGAAACTTACTCTTCTCTTTCTTTGGCTTGTGCTTTGTCGGCTCGTCTTAGGGAAATTAGTGCGTCTGGCTGAGTAGATTGGGAGTTGTGCGATGTATGTTCTCAAAGTAATCATCGTATATGCCGATCCCTATTTCGACATTGTGAGTGACCATGATGGAGGTACCGGTCTGTTCTGATTCGATGCGTGTTTTCTCTGGAAAAAGCAGGCCATTGCGGGGTTGGTAATCGTCGAATGTTGTTCGGGTGCTTGTGCCGTCGGAGGAGAGTTGCGTGTAATGCAGGATCCTTAAGTTTTTGGAATGTAGGTAAAATGTATAGACTGAGTCTGACTTTTCGGGGGTGGCCTGGATGACGATGTGTTCTTGGCCTGCCTCGGTTGAGTTGGGGCGACGGTCGAGCGTTGCTCCTGATCGCCATAGATGAATTAGGCTGGGGAGCACGGTTGCTTCTGCTAATAGATCTGCTGCTGCTTGGCCTGTGATTTTCTGCTGTTTAAGTTCCTGCGCTCCTGCGCGTCTTGTTGCAGCCCAAGCTTGTTTGCCATTATGCGCTCTGATCATTTGCATGGCTTCTTTGTCGCTGCCGGGGATGGGGATCGTGATGGTTGCACGTATTTGTTGAGGGCGTTTCTTTACGATACAGAATTCGATGGTCTGGCCATCTCGCTCAATGTTGCCGGTCAGTCGAATGCTCTCGACCGCATCCCAATTCTTCCAGCCGCCCATTGCGTCAACGTGCGCTTTAATGAGTTCTCGTAATTCAGGACTCTCGGTGGCGCTTGCCTGATAAGTGAGCACCATCGTGCCGGCGAGGAGGAGCATGAAGAGCAGTGGTCTTTTGATCATGCCCTGACTTTACATGAGGGCGGTCGATTAAACAATGAACATGCAGGTGACGTTAGTTAAATTTGTGCGTCAAGCATTGCAAATTGGGGTTGAATGTGTGCGGAGTGTGACTTCATTTTCGTGGCACTCCACTGCCTGCCGTGTCGCTCAAAAGAGCTGAGGTACGATGATGCTCTCTGGGGTCGGTGTGCGTTGATAGTCATCATGGTGCACTCGTGTTGGCAGTTCAAGTAGGTCGCGCTCGACCTGCTGGTAAGGCACTTGGCTGAGTAGGTGGGAGATACAGTTCAGGCGTGCTTTTTTTTGTCATCTGCGGGCACGACTCGCCATTGCGCCTCAGGGATGTGAGTTCTTTTTAACATCGCTTCTTTGGCTTTGGTGTAATCTTCCCAGCGCTTGCGAGCCTCGAGGTCCATCGGGCTCAGCTTCCATTGTTTGAGTGGATCGTGATTGCGACAACTGAAGCGAAACTCTTGTTCTTCGTCACTGATCGAGAACCAATATTTGATGACTTAAATACTAGAACGGGTGAGCATTTTCTCAAACTCGGGGACGGAGCGGAAGAACTCTTGATACTCTTCATCGGTGCAGAAGCCCATGACGCGCTCGACACCTACCCGGTTATACCAGCTCCGATCAAATAGCACGATTTCGCCTGCGGCCGGGAGGTGTTTTGCGTAGCGCTGGAAATACCATTGGCTGCGCTCTCGGGTGTTGGGTGTGGATAGCGCAGCGACTCGGCAAACGCGGGGGTTCAGGCGCTGGGTGATGCGTTTGATGACGCCACCTTTTCCGGCGGAGTCGCGCCCTTCGAAGAGGACGACGAGCTTGTGTCCTGATTCGACGACCCAGTCTTGCAGTTTGACGAGTTCGACTTGCAGTCGGTAGAGCTCTTTGAAATAGCGCCGGCGAAATTCGCTAGTATGCGATTCGCCCATTTCATCTGCTTCGCCAACCTCCATTTCGAGTTCCTCGTCGAATTGATCTACGTACTCTTCGCGAATACGGTTGAACTGAATGTTGAGCTGTTCGTTATCCGTCATTGAATGGTGATTAGCTTTGATTGCGGGCTGCTCGCTCGACGCGTTGTGCGTAGTCCTCGAGGTTGTTGTCGGACTTGAGCTGTAAGGCGCGGCGCAGTAGGGGTAACGCGTCTTTGTAATTGTTTTTACGCACCAGTGCTTGGGCGTGCGCGACGAGAGCTTGGCGTTCGTAAGCTTCAATTTTCGCGGCTTGCTCGTAGCGATTGATCGCTTTGGCTAGATCGTCTTGATCGGCATAGTAGTTGGCCAGTTCGATGATGGCCTCGCCGTTGAGTGCGTCGTGCTCGACAATTCGGTTTAGGGCTGCGACTGCTTTCGCGTCATCGCCTTGAGCACGGGCGATTTTGGCTTCAAGTGTGAGTAGCTTAAAGTCGTTTACCTCTGATAGTTCGCTGCCAAAGTGTTGGCGCGTATCGCTGATCATGGTCAGCGCTAGTTCATAGTTGCCTGAGCGTGTGAGTAGTTCGGCTGCGCGTAGAAGTGCTTTGCTGTCTTCCTTGCCTGCACTTGCCAGTGATGCTTGGTAAGCTTCAAGTGCCAGCTCTGGTGCGTCGTTGTTCATATAGATATCACCGAGCAGGGTGAGGGTGGTGAGGTCTGCTTTGCCCATGAGGCGCACGACTTCGATGTTCTTGGCGGCGAGGAGTGAGTCGCCTTTACCGAGGTAGGCATTGCCTTGCATTAGCCAATAATCAGTGTTGTCTGGTGCGTCTTTAATGAGTGTGTCGAATAGGGCGATCGCGTCGGCGTAGCGCTGTGTCTCTAGTAGGCAGCGGGCGAGACCGACTTTCCAGTCGGTAACTTCGGGCTGCATGAGAATCGCTTGGCGGTAGGCCGCCTCGGCCGGGTAGTAGCGTTGCTGTGTGAGATAGCCGTAGCCGAGCAGGCCGTAAGCGCGGCCGTCGACTTCGCCGAGTTCCAGGGATATGGATATGGTTTTGATAGCATCATCGAAATTGCCGTCCTGCACTTGCACGAGACCAAGGTTTTTGTAAGCACGGCGGAAATCTGGATGCTTGCGAATGGCATTGCTGTAGTATTCTTCAGCTTTGGGCAAATTGCCGTCTTGGAAGTAGAGATTCGCGAGGACGAAGTCGAAGGCGGCGCTGCTACTTTCTTTAATTTGTGGCTGTAGCTGTTGGATCGCGACCTTGGGGCTGGCTTTAATTAGGTCGATCAAACCACGCAGTGCTTCTTTCTCATCGTCTGAGATCTGTGGCTCATAGCCGGCTAGAAATCCGTAGCTGCCAGTGAAGGTTTTGATGAAGGCAGGATCGTTCCACATGTCACTGGCAATGGTACTAGTGCTGGACTGTGCGTTTAAAGTGCAGGCGGCGAGTGTCGCACCGAGGATGAGTTGTTGGATGCGTGTGCGCATGGTCGTATAATTGAAAGTGTCTGTTTGCATTTGTGAAATGAATTATTTGTAGGGGATGGCTGCGCGCATGCGTACCTTGACTGGTCGACCATCTTTGGCGGCGGGATCGAAGCGCGCGCGACTGATGACGTCGCTGGTGGCATCGGATAGAATCTTATTGGGAGATTCGATAATACTGACTTGCTCGACTCGGCCTTTCTCGTTCACGATATACTCAATTTTAACGACGCCGGTGATGCCCTTGCGCTTGGCGGAGGCAGGATAGCTGAATTCGATTTTTGAGCGCGGAGTGGGTGCTGAATCGACGTCGCCTAGTTCAAAGATATCGAGGCTGCCGAGGTCCTGGGCGCCGATATCAAGAGTGGGAAGGGCGAAGTCGCCGTTGCCGACAGCACCAGTGCCAGGGTTGAGTACCATGTCTAACTGATCTAGAGATATCGGTGGTGGTGGCGTTTCGAGCTCAGGGGGAGGCTCCTCTTCTTCAGGTTCGGGCGGCGGGGGTGGTTCATCCAGTGGTGGTGGCGGAGGTGGCATCGCCATCTCTAGTGCTTCGATTTCCTGGGGAGCTTTTTCATACTCCGTAAAGATCTGCGTGAGTGGAATCGCCAAAAACAGCAGTCCACTGACGGCGAGCCCCATGATGGTTCCCGTGGTGAGTGAGCCTTTCCCGGTCGGTGCTTTATATAGCTTGGACATTGGTGTCTGGTGGGAGAGGTGCTAACGCTTAGTGGAAAAGTTGATCGATTTCGCGCCGGCAAGCTTCGCCTCCCCGTAGACCTTTGCAAAGACGCCATGGCTCGCGCCTTCGTCGGCTTGAATGATGACGGGGATGTCTTCCTGTAGTGTGAGGCGCTTGACGATTGGTGATACGCCGCTGATGCCAATGTCGCGGCCACCGTAGATGACTTTGTTGTCTTTGCTGACAGCGATTAGAATGCTGTTCTTTTCTAGCTGCACGGCGGCAGCGGCTTCGGGCTTGTTGACCTCGACGCCTGTCTCTTCGACGAAAACAGTGGTGACGATGAAGAAAATAAGGAGAATAAAGACCATGTCGATCATTGGCGAGAGGTTGATCTCGACATCATCGCGGTCATCGTATGCTAGGTTGCGGCGCATTATTTAAAAAGGTGGAAAGGTTGGAACGTGGAAGGGTCGTTTTTTAGTCTAATCCAGTTTAAGCTTTGTGAGGCTGATGGACTCAATTCGAGCGAGTGCAGCTTCGACGGCGTGTTTACGGCGGCGAATGATCAGTGTTAGAAAGATGCCGGGAAGGGCGATGAAGAGGCCGGTTTGTGTGGTGATCAGCGCTTCGGAAATACCTGCTGCAACCATGCCCGCGGTTTCGGTGCCACCGCCGTTGGAGATTGCTGCGAAGGTGCCGAGCATCCCGATCACCGTGCCGAGTAGTCCCATCAGTGGGGCGGTCGCGACCAGTGTATTGAGAAAGATTAAGCGGCGGTCGATATTGTGGACAATCGATTGACGCACTTCCTCGAAGCGGTTGCGCACGTGTTTGGCGGCAGTGGCATTTTCCTGTGTGTAGCGGATGATTTCACCCGCGCGACCTTTGGCTTTTGTGGGATCGTTGACCCATTCCAGCCACTCGCTTTCATGCCCAAGTTGGATGTTACCCTTACACAGGAATACCAAGAGTTGAATGCCGATCGTATAAATGAGAACAGCGAGGAGTGCCAAGGGCACCATGACCCATCCGCCGCTGACCCAGATGCCTATGATCTTTTTCAGCAAGTCTATGGTTTGTTCCGACATGTTATTGGATGCGTTGTGGTTGGCGTTTAACCTTTGTGGCGCGAGCCAATGACACCGTTAATGAACCCGACTGCGGTCTGTTCCATTTCGCCGAGCTTTTGGCGGGCCATGCGTGAGAGTAGGCCGTGCAGGATGAGTGCCGGAATCGCAACGACGAGGCCGAGTTCAGTGGTGACGAGTGCTTCGGAAATGCCGGAAGAGAGGCTCTTCGCGTCGCCAGTGCCGAAAATAGTGATGAGGTTGAAGGTCTTGATCATGCCGGTGACCGTTCCCAGAAGACCTAGCAAGGGAGCCGCCGCTGCGGTGAGTGCGATGAAGGGTAGGAAGCGCTCCAAGCGAGGGCGTACGGCGAGGATTCTCTCGTAGAGAATTTCTTCCAAGGTGCCGCGCTTCTCATCGGCGTGTTCGACGCCGGCTTGAACCAGTGCGCCGCCTGCACCTTGCATTGAGCCGGCGATTTTGCTGGCTTCGGCTCGATCGCCCTTTTCGATTTGAGCGAGCACTTGCTGGACATTCTCGGGGGCGGGGGTTTTGAAGCTGGTGACTTCGATCACCTTGAAGGCTCCGATTATCAGGCAGATCAGGCCTAGCCCGAGGATGACGACGCCGACGCTGCCACCTTTAGCTAGGTGCTCCATTATAGAATCGTTGCCTTCGACCATCTTCAACGCTTTGCCTAGAGTGGCGTCGACGGGGATGGTGCCTTCTTTGGTTTCGATGAATTTACGAATGCCTGCGCCGAATGTTTCGCCGGGGATGGCGATGGCGGCTTCGGCTGCGTTGAGCTTGTTGAAGGTGACGCCAGTGAGCTCGGATTGATTGGACGCGAAGTAAACGGTCGGGCCGAACACCGCGAAAGTACCGTTTTCGATATCGCCGGATGGTGCAAGGGCTTGGCCTTCGAAGCTGTAGCCGCCGGTTAGCTCGCCGAGGCGGTCGAGGGCGACGCCGATGACTTCGATTTGCTTCTGGAAGCGGTCTGCCTGGCTCATGTCAGAGTCGTCGAGTGCGAGGCGTGCCTCTTCGGCTGGAGCGGCGTAGAGCTGCGTTTCGCTGTAATTGATACGTGTTTCGAAGGAGCGCACAAATTCGTCGAGCAGGCCGGCTGCGTATTCGTTCTGCGCTTTGATGGCTTCGACTTGTTCACGCAGGCGGTTGAGCCCAAGGTCACTGTTGTCACGCAGGCGTCGCAGGCGATCGAGCTCTGCAGTTTGTTGGCGCACCTCATCTTCGAGTCCGGAGACTGCGCGAATCAATGGAATCTTATCCATCGCGATTGTTTCGCGCGTCTTGGTCAGTTCTGTGAGTGCTGATTTTAGCTCAACGCCTGCTTGTTCGCTGGCGGCTTGAAAGGTTTGAGCCTGTGCACCGCAGAATGGAAGCGCGAGGGCGACTAAGGTGACGGCGAAGAGTGTTTTAGCGGATGCTTGCATGGTATTGCAGGTAGGGGGTGCTAGTTGATACGTGCCGGGACTTCGACGAATTGGATGTCCTCGTTGCCTTCATAGACGCCGAGGAGTTGTTGGATTGATGGGCCAGAGCCTTCGATTTGTGGCCATTCCCATCCGTCTTTGCCTGGAAAACCGATTCCAGCGTATTCGCCGCTGGAATCTACGAAGTATGCCATTGCGAGTCCCCAATAGAGCGTGCGCACCTCGACGATTTTGTTTTCGGTGATTTCGCGCGAGTCGCTGACGGCGGTGATGGTGGTGTTAAATTTGTCTGCCTGACTGAGAATGCCAACGATGTTTTGCACGCGCTCACCGAGCGAGAGAGTGTTGCTGTCAGGGTCTTCCGGTAGGCGGCGAATCAGTGGTTTGATCTTATTCACTAAGGGCTCGGGCAGTGTCTTGATAATTTCCTTCATCTGCACTTCGAGTGCGCCGATGGTCGATTCGACGACATGCGAGGCCGCGGAGAATTGCTCCTTCTCTTCGGTCAGCGTGCTGCGCTCTTCATCTGCGGCAGTGGCGGATGACTGAAGTGTCGCTAGGGTCTCCTCTAGCCGTGTTAGCTCATTCGTTAATAGGGACTGTGTGTCTTGTAAGATGGACTTTTCGACTTGCCAGTCGCTTCTCTCTTTAGAAGTGATTTGCCGCGTCTCGACCCATTGGCCGAGGACATTGCGAGTGTCTTGCAACGAGTCTTGTGCGTGGAGCGAAAAGGCCGCCCATTGGGAACCTAGCGCGAGTGCGAGTAAAAATGATGTCTTCATAAGTGGATTATGCTCACAGGGTGTAACATCAAATTTTGAGATGAAAAGACCTCTACTGTTAAGCTTTCGTGTCAAATGTGGCATTTGTGTGGCGACTAATTCATGTATGGGTTGAGCGTAATGTGAACTTGCCGCTTGCGCTTACGCGATGGGCAGGGCAAGTTGCCTCCGTCGACCTCGGCGTGTGGGCGTTCGCTTGTTCCTTCGGGGATGAGAGGAAAGTCCGGACACCGTAGGGCAGGAATCCCTGTGAAAGCGGGGGCGCGTGAGGGCAACCGAGCGTGACGGATAGTGTCACAGAAAA